>Ga0209046_1000280_pt1 | contig 32731 bp, 30 predicted proteins | sample SaaInlV_200m_DNA_5_FD_184669 | JGI IMG/M metagenome (GOLD analysis project Ga0209046, IMG submission 184669) | Marine microbial communities from expanding oxygen minimum zones in the Saanich Inlet - Saanich Inlet SI073_LV_150m_DNA (SPAdes) (version 2) | ecosystem: Environmental > Aquatic >... | reverse complement strand
ATTTACACCAGTTACAATATAATCTTGTCGTCCAGTTCCTACTAAATTTTCAAGATATTGAGGTGTGTTATTTTTAAATATGTTAAGACAATTTTCTAAATCATCTAAAGTGACTTTTGTACCATTAATTTGATGTTTATCATAAGTACTATAATTCATACCAAGTTTAAGTGCTGCTATTGTTGTAGGTGTTCCAGCAGTGGAGATGAAGTCAAATTCATCTAAGTTAAGGTTATAACTATCAATAAATTCTTTCATTTTTATCTTATATTGACTTAGTACTTCTATATTATTTTTAGTTTGCGATAAAGTAACAATACCAACATCAAAACTCTTTTTATAAATTTTATATCTGTCTTTAATTATTAGTTCTGTTGAACCACCACCAATATCTACAAGTATAAAATTTTTATCATTAAGCTGATGTCTTTTTAAAGCATATACAACTGCAAGGAGTGTTAATCTAGCTTCTTCAACTGGTTCAATTATCTTAAAATCTATATTTGTTTGTTCTTTTATATAATCTAAAATTTCTTGTGAATTAGAAGCTTTTCTCATTGCTGCTGTCGTTCTAGCTATTGCTTTATGTGGAGTATAATGGAGTTTTTCAATACTAGTATTAATTGCAGTTATTATACGATTTACTGCTTCACTTGATATTTTTCCAGTTTCCTCTAAACCATCTGCTGTACCAACAGATGTTTCAAAATCACCTATACCTTTGTGATTTTTACAATCATAGATCAAAACTCTAAAAGAGTTTGATCCAAGATCAATTGAAGTTATATTTGCCATTTTAAATATTATGGATGAGGAATTTTAATTTTAGAGTTAAGAAGATATCCCACTAATATCATTAGTCCTAATACCATATTTTCACTAGGAATTAGTTCATAAATAAATCCTAACCATACAAGCCATAAAAGAATTGCTCCTAATGGTGTAGGTACTCCAGTAAAATGTTTAGCTACTTCACCAGCATCTGCATCAATATTAAATTGAATTAATCTTCTTAATCCAGATATTACATAATATATAAATGCAAAAGCAACAAATGCCGTATTTAAAAAGTGTATCTCTTTTCCATCAATTACTCCAAAGAAAATAAACATAACAGGTACAATAACAAATGATAAAAAGTCAGCAAATGAATCTAGTTGAACACCAAACTCAGTAGATAATTGATATTTTCTAGCAATTTTACCATCTAAAATATCAAAAGCCCCAGCACACCATGCAAATAATGCAGCTCCTACAAATTCATCATGTGTTAAAAAATATATTGCTAATACGCCACAAGCAATATTTAAAAATGTAACCAAATTAGCTAAATTAAAATGGTTATTTGGTGTAAATAAAAATGTCATTAAAAATCCTTTTATTTTTTGTAATTATTATTTTAACTAAATCTAATAAGTTAAAGCTAAATTTGTCCTCTTAATTTTGACCATAGTAGTCCAATATATTCATGCCATGCTTGTTCTGTTCGTTTTAAATAATTTCCATTTGGAATTGATATTACTTTATCTCTATCTTTGATTTTTAAATCTGTAGGGGCAGGTATTGGATTCAGTCCCTCTTTTTTAAATAAGGCAACAGCTCTTGGCATATGATAAGAGGATGTTACTAGTATAAAACTTTGCTTACCTAAAATATTTTTAGTTTTAATAGCTTCTTCTTTTGTATCTTTTGGTTTATCATGGATGATTATATGATATTTAGGAATACCTATTTCTTCTAATATTTTAGCTGTTTTTATAGCTTCTGGAATATTTCCACGACCTTCATATCCTGATGTAATTATTTTGGCATTTGGTAAATAATTATAAATTCGTAGTGCTTCCCAAGCCCTATTTTCCATATCTCCACCAAGAAGTAAGATATATTTTGTATCCTTAGGAACATTTTTTAATTCTAGTTTTTTATATGTTGTTTCTAGTGGCTTTATTAACATATTTGAAAATGGTACATAGGATATTATTGTAATCCACATAAAACTAATAGTTAAAAATATTTTTGCTTTTTTATAACTATTTTTATATAAAAACACTAATCCTATTACAGCTAATATTAATCCTAATGATAAAGGCATCAATAGTACTGATAAAACTTTCTTAAATAAAAAAGTAATATTCATTATAAAGCTATTTTATTATTTCTGTTTTATAAACAAATACATCAATTGGGGTATCTAAATCGATAATTCCTGCTTGCTGAAATAGATGGGCTAAGAAATCATTGAAATCAGGTAAATCATTCCAAACTTGAGGTAAAAATGTAGCTTTTTTATCACCTTGCCGTATAAATACACCATCATTTCCTATATCAATTTTTGATTTCATATCTTTGATACTTGCATATTTTATCTCTAATTGAGGACTTAAAATTGACACTTCTATTTGTAATTTATCAATTTCTTCTTTAGTAATAGGAGGAAAATATGGATCATTAAAAGCAACTTTTACTGTATTTATACATATATCATCAAATAGTTTTAGATGTGCAACAAGAGTACCTTGAGAGCCTCTAAACTTACCATCTACAAATAAATTTATAAATGTGGCTTTATTCTCATCTAACAAAGGGTAATCTTTTAATAATTGTTCCTTATTAACTGTTAGTGTATTATTTAATTTATCTAATATTACAGCTTTGACTAAGTCTAAGATTATTTTATTACATTCATTAGCTGACATATTTCATCCTCATTATAAACTTTTATACCATGATCTAATAAAAATTTTGCAGTTACCCCTGACTGTTCTATTAGTTTTCCACTAAAGGTACCATCATAAATATTTTTATTTCCACAAGATGGTGAATTTGATTTCAAAAGGGCATATTTCACACCATGCTGTTGTGCCAATGCTAAAGTTTGTCTTGCTCCATCTAAAAAATGATCAGCCATATTTATACCAAATTCATTTTCAATTTTCAATGGATTAAAGCTTTTAATTTCACATGGCATTCGAGGTATCGTCATCCCTCCCATAACTTCAGGACAAACTGGTATAAATTCAAATTTTTTTGATAATTCTTCTAGCTCTTCTATTAAATTATTTCCACCATCATATTTTACATTATCACCCATTAGGCAAGCACTTATCAATAGTTTTTCTTTAATCATCTAAACATTCCTTATCAAAGAAAGTATTTGTATGAAAGTTTTTAAATGCTGCTTTCATAGATACAAATACTTGAGGATTATCTTCTTCTAATTTAGCTAAAAGCTTTTTGGTATTTGCTCTTGCGTGTGGCATTTTCATATATTCTCTATCTTTTTCACTCAATCTCATACCAGGACAACCTTCATCCCCTATTGCTTCAATTTCATTCGTTGTTGCAAAAGCTCTTAATTGTCTCTCTCTACAAAAAATTAATGGTCGTATAACCATCAATCCATTTTCAGCTTTATACACAGGAGGCATTGCCCTCATTGCTCCATTGTAAAAGAAGTTCATAAAAAAACTTTCCATTGAATCATCTAGATGATGTCCAAGAGCTAACTTATTAAATCCATTATCTAAAGCGTATGTATATAAATATCCTCTTCTCATACGAGAAATAAGACTACATAAAGATGAATTTTTTCTCACCTTTTCTATAGAAATATCAAATATATTTGTATCTACAATTTCATGATCAATTCCATGTTCTTTACAGTGATCAGCTAAAAAGTCAAGCTTTTCCCCCATACCATATGAAATAGTAACAGCTTTAAATTCAAAATCAAAAGGAGCAACTTTTTGCATACGATTAAGTGCATGAATTAAAGTAAGTGAATCTTTTCCTCCACTAAAACCAATAAGGATTTTATCACCCTCTTTAATCAGTCCATATTCAGCATTTGTACGCCCTATGTTTGTTGTTAGCTTTTTACTAAGTTCTACCATTTAATATTATGACTTTGCATGATCTTCATGAGATTTTTTATCATTCTCATAATTTACAATATGTTTTGAAAAAACTTCAAGCCAATTCCAATATGATTGGATATGTTCATGATCTACTTTATCTTCAATATTTTTAAGTGCTTGTTCCCAGCAATGAAGCCATTCTATTCTTGCTTTATCTGGAATTGAAAACATCTCATGTGTTTTAACTTGATCAAATACGCCACTATATTTTTTTAAGTATGTATCATCTCCACCACACATCATCATAAAATATGAACCATTTCTTTTTTTAATCATCTCAATTTCTTCTTCATCGTCCGGAAAGAAATGTGAAATTTCACTATCTAAAACTATTGAATAAAAATCATTAATCATATCCATAAAACCTTTTGGCGTTAATTGCTCTAAAAACTCTTTATTTGGAAGTGTAACTTCTGGCCTTTCACCCATAACTGCTGTTGTATAATCATAATTTACCATATCTTATTCCCTCTTTATTTTTTAAATTTTAACTAAAATCTATTTTAAACATCTTTAATATCTTATATTAAATTTTGAATTTATTTTTTGTCCTCGTTGTATCCATTTATATTCATAATCATCTTCGACTGTAGAATAATATAAATTTCCAGAATTTCTCCAAGCATCAAGTATAATACCTTGCTTATAACTACAACCTTTGCATGTCACTACTATTGCATTATGTTCATCCCAATAATCATCTATACTTGCACCAACAATGTAATAATCAAAACTTTTATATTTTTGATCTAATATAAAGATTAACATATCGTTAGCAAAATGCCAACAAAGACCCCTATTCTTTAAGCCAGAATTTACCAAAAAATTATGATACAAAGGTGGATATTCAAGATCATATTTATATTTTAATGATGAAGTATATTCTAATATCTTATACGCAAATTCTGCTGACTCATTCCTATCTATAGTATTATCTATAGATAGGAAAGTTTTTTCTAAATTTTCTATGCCTAAAGGTATACTTGGTTCTTTTACACAACCTAAAAAGATAAATATAATGAATATATGTAATAGTATTTTCAATATATTTATATCATTGGCATATCAATTTTTGTCTCATGCTCCGTATCCATTGTGTTGTATATTGTTTCTATTGGTGCTTCACCTTGCTCTTTATCCACAAACCTTGTTAGCATTTTTTGGAATATAAGTTTTACTGTTCCTGTTGGTCCATTTCTTTGCTTCCCAATAATAAGCTCAGCATCTTCTTCAGGTTTATTTACAAATGTACTTGTGTATTGTTCCCCTCTGTCTTTTGCTTCTTTTTCTTTTCTTAATTCATCTCTTTCTTTATAAACATCATCACGATAAACAAACATAATAATATCAGCATCCTGCTCAATAGAACCAGACTCCCTAATATCACTAAGCATTGGACGCTTATCTGGTCTACTTTCTAAACCTCTATTTAGCTGAGAAAGTGCAATAATAGGAATCCCTATCTCTCTAGCTAACATTTTTAACCCTCTAGAAATTTCAGAAACTTCTTGGTGTCTATCTTTTGTACCAGTTCCTTGCATTAGTTGAAGATAATCAATAACAATCATTGAAACATTATTATCTTTATTTTGAGCTAATTTTCGCACCCTTGCTCTAAGCTGGTTTATATTTAGACTACCATTATCATCAACCCAAAGTTTTTTTGTATTTAAATCATCAAATGCAGATGTCAGTGTTGACCATTGTTGATCATTCATAGAACCTTTTCTAAGGTCTTGTAATGGAATTGAAGTTTTTGCAGCTAATAATCTAAGCATAAGTTGAGATGAAGGCATCTCAAGTGAAAAGATAACTACACCTTTTCCTGCTTCTATATTTTTTAAAGCCATATTTAAAACTAATGCTGTTTTACCCATAGCAGGCCTAGCAGCAATAATTACTAAATCTCCACCATTAAATCCTGTAGTTTTTTTATCTAATGATATAAATCCTGTAGTTTCACCAATTAAATATGAATCACCACGAGCTTTCATTTCATGAATTAAATCTAAAGTTTCAAGATTAATAGTTTCCATATCTTTAAGGTCACTAGATGCTGAATCTGTTGTGATTTTATATAAAGCATTTTGAACTACATCTACAGACTGTACTGCACTTTGTTCATCATCCTCAACTTCTTTTTGTATTACATGTGCTAATGATGACAATTCTCTTTTTACTGCACCATCTTTAATCTCACCAACATACGCCATAATATTTGAAATAGGATTTGAAGATAAAATTTCTAAGAATATAGAATCATCTATATCATGACTCTTTAGTCTTTTTCTAATAAATTCTTCATCTATTGGTAAATCTTCATGACTTAATTTTTCCATTACACCAAATATTTTTTGATGAGCAGGATGGTAAAAATCAGAAGGCTTTAAAATACCTAAGATATCTTCTATTATCTCTTGATCAAATATGATTGAACTTAATACTGATCTTTCAATATTAATGCTATAAATTGAATCCATATGTCTCTTTTTTATTTATATTTCTTTTATGTTATCTAAATATTTATGATATAATCGTTAAATAAATTAAACTAGTTTACAAAGGATAGTTTTGCATAAAGTAAAAGATATTTATAAAATGCTTGATGAGATATCACCATTTGAACTTCAAGAAAAATGGGACAATAGTGGTCTTATTGTTGGAAATATGGAAGATGAAATAGATGAGATTTATCTTAGTTTAGATTTAGACGAACAACTTCTCAATGAAATACCAAACAATAGTTTAGTAATCACACATCACCCTCTTATATTTTCACCACTAAAAACAGTTAATTTTAATAGTTACTCAACAAAGCTATTACAAATATTAATTAAAAAAGATATCTGCTTAATATCTATGCATACAAATATAGACAAAACCCATCTTAATAAATATGTGTGTGAATCAGTATTAAATCTAACAATATCATCACAAGATGACTTTATATGCTATTCAGATATTGATACTACTTTTGATGATTTTCAAAAAACTATATCAAAAAAGTTAAATTTACAAAACCCGAAACTAGTACAATGTTCACAATCAATTAAAAAAATAGCAATTACTACAGGAAGTGGAATGTCTTTAATTAATAAAATAGATGCTGATTGTTTCCTTACAGGGGACATTAAATATCATGATGCAATGGAAGCTAAAAGTAGAGGAATTAGCTTAATTGACATTGGACACTACGAAAGTGAACAACACTTTACAAGCCTTCTCATAGGACTTTTACCAAAAAATTTGGAAAATCAGCGATTACAAGCTATAATAACTACTTCAAAAAACCCATTCATAACTTCAGGAGAATAATAAATTGAATAAATCTTTAGAACAATTAATACAAATATCAAAATTCGATGGTCAAATTAGTTCATTTGGTCCACAAATAAAAGCACAAGATGATAAATTAAAACAATTTACAGCCTTAGCTAATAAACTAAAAGCAGATGTAGAAGAAAGATATGCAGCTATAGAAGAAGCAGGATCTAAAAAAACAAAAAATAATATCCATTTAGATGAATTAAAATCAAAATTAGATGATGTAGCAAAAAAGATGGATTCAATTTCTACACAAAAAGAAGCAAAAGCTCTTCAACTTGAAGAAGAAATTGCAAGAGAACAAATCTCATTTACAAATGAAGAAATTGGTAGATTAGATAATATTGTAGAATTAAAAGAATCTGAATTAGTTGATTTAAAAGTAAGTTTAGCAGAAGAAGAAGAAACTGTTAAAGCTCTTGAGGACACAATTGGAACAGAAATTACATCTTTAAATACTCAAAGAGACGAAATCTCTCAAAAAAGAGAAGATATCCTTTCTAATGTTGATACAAAAGTATTATCATTTTACCAAAAGATTAAAAGATGGGCTGGAGATACAGCAGTAGTTCCAGTTAAAAAACAAGCTTGTTATGGTTGTTTTATGAAAATTAGTGATAAAACACATAGTGCAGTATTAAAATCAAATGAAATTGTAGCTTGTCCACATTGTGGAAGAGTAATTTACAAAGAAACTGAAGCAGAAGCTGAATAGTCTTCAATGCAATTCTTTGGTAAATATGACACAAGATTTGATAGAGAATTCTTAACTGAAAGTTATCTTTATTTTAATGAAGATGATCAAGAGTTAAGTCCTAGTGAATTTGAAAAGTTAATAAAAAGTAAAAAGGATAAGAAAAAGAATATAGTTGGTACTATATTTATGTACAGTCCTTTTTACTATCCATATGGATATGATGAAAAGAAAAAACTTTCTGATCAAGGTTTTGAGTTTGATGATGAATTTCATAGTTTAAAAATTGAAAGAGAAATTACACTTTTTAAACAAAAAATTAAAAACTATCCAGGAAAGATTGTAGAAGTTAGATATCTATTTCATTTAAATATTGAAAATATTAACACTTCTGAAATCATTATGTCTTTTAATGAAGATTTAGAAAAATTAAATACAAATCAATTAACAATATTTGATAAAGAGATGACTTATCAAAATACTGATGATCTATTTATAAATGGTAAATTTGTATTTCTTGCATGGGGTAATAAAATAAATAGAAAAGAATTTGTTTATATTTATGACTATGCAAAGTTAATATTAGACAAATGTATACAAATGCAAAAGAAAGTATCTTATGTATATAGAAAAAGTTTACAAGAAGAATATAGTGTAGATAATCTATATTTTTTACACCCTACACAATGTGGTAAACTAAAAAACAAAATGCCAAATACTTTAACAGAAGTATTTGCACAACACCCACCAAAAGTTACTATATTAGACGATCTCTAATAGTAATTTAATTTAATATTTAATATAATAGCCTCAACGATATGTAGAGTAGGGAAATGACTGCATTTATGTAGTTGTTGGTGCTATTTTTAGCATTTACGCTATCCGAAATCATGTTGTATTTATATTTAAAGGATTTAGAATGAAAAAAATTGTTCTTATGTTATTAGCTGTAGCTTCTGCTGCATTCGCTTCTGATGCTGCTGCATCTTCTGAAATGGTTCAAGCTTACTCTGTGTTAGCTGCTGGTGTTGGTCTTGGAATCGCTGCAATGGGTGGTGCTATCGGAATGGGTAATACTGCTGCTGCAACTATTGCTGGTACTGCTAGAAACCCAGGTTTAGGTGGAAAATTAATGACTACAATGTTCATCGCATTAGCAATGATCGAAGCACAAGTTATTTATACACTTGTAATTGCATTAATCGCACTTTACGCTAACCCATTTTTATAATAGTTAGATAATGTATCTAAAAAGGGTCAAGTGATTAATTTCACTTGACCCTTTTTTATTGTCTATATTTTTTATTTAGATTTTGGTGCTGCACATAAAATTGCTTCAATTTGCATCTTAAATGATATAGCTTTATATTTTAATATATTTACTACTCCTCTAGCTTCCATCAAGTTGTTAGCATATGAGTATTTCATGTTAAAAGCCCTATTTTTATCAGAATTAATCATCATACTTATATTACCTGTTCTTGGTTTCCCTTTAATTCTTTCATCTGCTTTAATATTAGTAATTTCTAATTCTATTTTTTTAGAATCTTCAAGTAAAATAATTTTTGAACCTACTAATATCTTTCTAAAATTACTATCTTCAACTTTAATTGGATTATAAATAACATTTTTAAAATCACCACTTGAAGCCTTATCTTCCCAAGATACTTTAACCTCACCTTGCTGTGCTAATATACATCCAGTTTTTGGTGCAGTAGCAGCAAAAGATACAGATGATGCCAAAATTACTGCTAAACTTAATTTTTTAAACATATTGTCTCCTAATTTAATTAATAGTTTATTTTAACCAAATAGATGTTTATAATTCCTATGATACAATTCTCTATGAAAAATAATTTTTTTAATAATATATACAATATTTTAATAGCAGCCACACCAAAAGAAAAGTTTGAACAATTTGAAACTATTTATAAAATATTTTTAGATAATAAATTAACATTTGAACCAACAAAAACAATAGAAGTTTTTACACAACCTGCATTTCAAAGTTTTTGTACAATTGTAGATTCAAAAAAAGTACCACAACGAAAAAACCTAGCCACCAATGAAGGTAAGGCAATACTACTCCATGCCGTAGCTCATATTGAATATAGTGCAATAGATTTAGCACTTGATGCTTGTTATAGATTTCAGAATATGCCAAAAGAATTTTATATAGATTGGATGGAGGTAGCTGAAGACGAGATTAGACATTTTAATATGATTAATCAACAATTAGAATCATATGACATGAAATATGGTGATTTAGCTGTACACCAAGGACTTTTTGATGCAAGCATGAAGACATTAGAGCTAATTCCTAGAATGGCACTAATACCTAGGTATATGGAAGCTAATGGATTAGATGCAAATGCAATGATGATACAAAAATTAAAAAGTGTCCCAAATACAAAAGAGATAATTGAACTTCTAAATATTATTTTAGAAGAAGAAGTTGATCATGTTAAAAAAGGTGATGTATGGTACAAATATGGATGTAGTAAAAAGGAAAATTTTAGCTGTGATTATTTCAAGATTGTAAATAGTGTTTACCCTAATTCTTTTAAAAAAAATAAGCACATAAATATTGAAGCTAGAAAAGCTGCTGGATTTAGTGATAAAGAGATTGAGACTTTACTTCAATTTTAATGCAGCTGAATTGATACAATACCTTTGACCTGTACTTGATTTAGTATCTGCAAATAAGTGTCCAAGATGAGCATCACATACAGCACAAAGGGTTTCTTGTCTTGTCATATTATGTGACTTATCTAATTTTATATCAATACTCTTAATATCTATGGCTTTTGTATAACTAGGCCATCCTGTCCCAGAATCAAACTTATCATTTGATGAAAATAATTTACTATCACAGCATATACAATGATAATTACCATCTTCTTTTGTATCCCAATAAAGACCTGAAAAAGCTCGTTCTGTCCCTTGTCGTCTTGTAATTTTAAATTGCTCTTCACTTAATATTTTTTTCCATTCTTCATTATTTTTTATAACTCTTGGATAATATTTATTTAGTGCATCTTTTAGTTGATTGAGTGCTTTTTCTAATTGACTTAATGGTAATGCAAAATTCAGCCTTGCATACTTTTCATAACCTTTTCCGAAACTCTCTCCAGAATTTAATCCAAGCTTTGCTTCATTTACTAAAAATTCTTGCAAAGGCATTGGTAATTTATATTTTCTAAAGTCAAGCCATATTAAGTAAGTAGCTTCTGGAATAATTACTTTTACTTTTGGCATATTTTTTTTAAAAAACTCTACAATAAAATCTCTATTTGATTCTAAATAATCTACAAGACTATCTACCCATTGTTCACCATCTTTATATGCAGCTTGTGTTGCAACTATTGCAAAGGCATTCATATCTCTCATATGGTAATTCTTTAATTGATTTTCCAATTTTATTTTCATTCTATCATTTTGTATAATAGCATATGAAGTACAAAGTCCTGCAATATTAAAAGTCTTCGATGGAGCAGCTAAAGTAATGACATTGTCTGCAATATCTTCACCTAAAGATGATAAGCAAATATGCTTTGAATTAGAATATACAATATCAAAATGAACTTCATCACTTATAATTATTACATTATATTTAATTGATAAAGCAGCTATTCTTTCTAGCTCTTCTTTAATCCATACTCTTCCTACAGGATTATGAGGAGAACAAAATATCATCATAGATGCATCTTTCATTTGTTCTTCAAGTTCTTCAAAATTAATCACATATTTTGTACCATCAAATCTTAGTTTATTTTCTAATATATGTCTATTGTTTTTTTGTACGGCATCATAAAAAGGTGGATATATTGGAGTTTGAATAATGATATTATCATGAACTTTTGTAAATAATTCTACACATTGATTCATAGTAGTAAGAAGTCCAGATGTTAAAATAATATGATTTGTATCTACAGTATAGTTTTGTCTTTTTTCAAGCCATAATGATATATTTTCTTTTATATCACTTGGAATTATTTCATATCCGTAAGTCTTATTTTTAATTCTTTTTGAAATAGCATCTTGAATAAAGCTACCAACTTCAAAGTCCATATCAGCCACCCAAAGTGGCATAATATCTTCTTTTCCAAATTTTGATAATCTTGTATCATATTTTATAGAATTTGTATTAGTTCTATTTATTAATTTATCGAAAATAATATATCTTCTTTCTCTTTTTGTTTTATATAAATATTTTTTTTCTTCTTATCAAGTTTAAATTTTATAATATCTTTTGCAACAATATCTATATAACAAGTATCAAAAAACATATCACTTAACTTATTATTCTCAAATTTTTCTTTACTCTCAATTCTTATTAAATTAGATTCCTTTGATACAAAATATGCAATATAATTATAAAATGGATTATGATAAGTATTTGATGATTCAAAAGTTAAAATTGAATTATTTTCACTATCAACAGAAGCAGTTACATTTGAATCATTATGTATAAAATCCAAAAAGAACATCTTCTTTAAAGAGTTGTCATCTTGTTTTAATTCTAATTTATCACTATAAAAATTATTTGATTTTTGAGTAATTTCTAATGATTGATATAAAAATATGACTATTATTGAAAAAAGAGTAATTGAGATTAAGACCTCAATGAGTGTAAATGCTTTTTTTATATTTTTCATTAATATTGTAATTCAAATCTATAAAATACTTTAGATGCTTGATTTTCTACTGTATATGTTGTTTTAATAATCTTTGCAGTTTTGACATAGTCATTATCTGGTAAATTCATCTCTTCATCATCTTCTAATTTTATTTCAATTTTAATTTGCTTCAGCTTTTTTCTAATCTCATCATCATTAAAACTGGCAACCTCATCAAGATAAATATTCTTATCTTCTTTATTATCTTCTTGTATTGCAAGAGAAATGTAACTATTATACAAAGATGTATTTTTAAATTTTTCTAAAAAAAATATATTATTAGACTTTATTTCTAACATTGTTCCAATTACAATTGTAATTAAAATAATCGCAACTAAAACTTCTACTAAAGATAAAGCTTTTCGCATAATATAATCTACTTAATACCTATTCTTATAGCTTCATCTAAAGAAGTTTGTCCAGATTTAATCATATCTTTAATTTGAGAAGATAGTGAAATCATACCATTATCTTGTGCTAATCTCATTAGTTGTTCATCATCTACATTTTGTTGTAATGCATTTTTTACATTATCATTTAATACAAATAATTCTGCAATTGCAACTCTACCTATATATCCTGTAAAATTACATTCCTTACATCCGCAAGCTTTATATACTTTAATATCTTCAGCTATATCAAATTCATCTAGATGATGTTCTGCTAAGAAATCTTCTTCTTTACATGTATCACAAAGTTTTCTTACTAATCTTTGTGCTAATACTCCTAAAATTGAAGATGATATTAAAAACCTTTCAAGACCCATATCAATTAATCTTGTAATAGCTGCAGGTGCACGATTAGTATGTAGTGTAGAAAATACTAGGTGTCCTGTAAGAGCTGATTGTATAGCTATAGATGCAGTCTGGCTATCTCTAATTTCACCTACCATTATTACATCTGGATCTTGTCTTAATATACTTCGTAAACCACTTGCAAATGTAAGCCCTACTTTTTCATTTACTTGTATTTGATTAATTTTATCTGACTTATATTCTACAGGATCTTCAACTGTAATAATATTAGTTTGTGGTGATTCAATTGTTTGTAAAAGAGAATGAAGAGTAGTTGACTTACCACTTCCTGTAGGTCCAGTTACAAGAATCATACCATATGAATTTTGTGTTAGTGTTGCTAATTGTGATGTAATATGAGAAGAAATTCCTAAATTTTGTAATGAAGGTATATCTTCACTTTGCATCAAAATTCTCATTACAACTCGTTCACCATAAAATGTAGGCAATACAGAAACTCTAATATCTAAAGTTTTACCAGATATTTTGATTGCAGTTCTTCCATCTTGAGGAATTCTTTTTTCACTAATATCAAGATTTGATATAACTTTAATACGACTTACAACCAAAGACATAATCTTTTTATCTAATTCAATATGTCTTACTAATACACCATCAGTTCTGTATCTTACTTCACCTTTAAATTCATGAAGTTCTATATGGATATCTGATGATTTCTTTTTGATTGCTTGATAAAATAGTGAATTTACAAACTTAATAATAGGTGCGGACTCTTCATCTGTCATAATATCTGCACTAGTTTTTAAAAACTCTGAGATATCCATATCATCATCTTCTACTACTGATTCCTCTGTAGTTGTCGTTATATCTGACATCTGTTTATCTGTTCGTGCCTCTATAAATTTATTATATAGCCTTTCAAAAGATATTTCATCTAAAAAGACAACTTCATTATCAAGCTGTGGATACTTTGAAAGATAATCAAAAGATACATTTATATATTCTTTTGTAATAGCTATTACATTTTTATTATCAATATTTGTAAACAATACAAAGCTTTTAAGAGCTAATTCATGTCCATCTAATTCTACTACTTCAAGGTTTGAATTATGTATCTCATTTATATCTAACATCTAAAAAAAATCATCCTCATCTAAATTATTAATTGTATTTGTAATATCTTCTATATTTTCCACTCTTTGTTTATCTTCTTTTTTTATTTGTAACTTTCTTTTTTCAAGTCTAAGGGCTAAGTCTTTTGTATATTTATCTTCTAAAACCTTCAAGTCAGCCAAATGAGTTCTTATCGAACTTATATCTGATGTTGTAGGTATAATATATGGTGTAATAATCATTACTAAGTTGATTCTACTATTTACTTCTTTTGTATTTCTGAATAAAGTACCAAGCACTGGTACATCACCTAATAATGGAACTTTATCTACTATTTCATCTTTTGTAGACTTTATATACCCACCAAGGATAATAGACTCACCATTATTTACAATTGCAGTTGTTTTTATATCTTTTTTAGAAGTATCTGGATTAGTACCTGTCGTTTCTTTTGCATCCTCAATAACTACAGAAATATCTAATGAAACTTTTTCACCATTTGATATTCTTGGCTTAACTTTTAATGTCAATCCGACATCTTCTCTTTTATAGGCATTGTTTGTATTTCCACCAGTAGTAGTTGTAGATCCTGTTTGATATGTCTTTGTTTCCCCTACATATATTGATGATTCTTTATTATTTATACAAAGAAGTGATGGTTCAGATACAATATCTACAGCTTGATTACCTTTTAAAAGATTAATAGTTGCTCCCATTGCTAATCCATTAGATATAGTTTTAGCATCTAATGTAAAAGGTGCGTCAACATATGTAGTTGTACCAGTTACAGCATTAACATTTTCATTTTTCTCCTGTAATTTAGATGCCATACTAATTAATCCACCAATTGAAAGATTCGATAATCCATACTGAACACCTAAATTATCAATTTTCCCTTCATTTACTTCTATAATTCTAGCTTGCACATAAACCTGTGCTCTATCTACATCTAGCTTTTTAATAAGCTTAGCAAAATATTTAATCTCATCTTTTGGACCCATAAGTATTATAGAATTTGATTCATCATCAGTTGATGCAAATGGCTTATTTTTTTTATCTTTATATACTTTTTGTCCTATTACTCCATTAAGTATTTTAATTACAGACTTTGACTCAGCGTTCTTAAGATAAACAACCTCTACACTTTTTTCTACCAAAGAACCTTTTATGTCAATATCTTTTAAATATTTTACTAAATAATCTACATTTTTCTTTTTACCCACAAACATAATTGCATTTGTATCTTTATTTAAAAGTACAGAAACTTTTTCTTTTTCTATTTTTTCGTTAAATATAGTTTTAGCTACATTTTTAAGGTCAGCTAATATTGTTGATCCTTGTAGATTTTCTAGTTCTATAATCTCTATTGATTTTTTTGCATCAAGTGCAACCATAGAGATAACTTGCTTTACAGTTTTAATATTTGCAGGAAAATCTGTAAGCACTATTGCATTTGATTCTTTATCTGTTACTAGTTTTGCTGACTTTGAGATAAGATGTCTTACTTTTGAACTAACATAATCTACATTAGAATGATCTATATTAAAAACTTCAGTCACCATTTGATGTGTATTTATAATATTTGCATTATTATACACAGGAGTATTATATTTTGCTGCATCAGCTAATCGTATAATTCTCATAATTCCTTCATTTTCAATTACTGTATAACCTTTTGACTCAAGCACATAAATAAGTATATTTAATAGATCATCAGTATACACTGGTTTATTAGACTCAAAATCGACTTTTCCTTTAATCTTAACAGTAAATAAAATATTTTTATCTAATATCTGAGCTACAATTTTACTAAATTCTTTTATCTCTAAATCTTTAAAATTCATATTTATTTGTTCATTTGCACCAAGATTTATACTCAAAAATATAGCAATAAAAAAATTTATTATTATTTTATTTAATCTCATAATCCAACTCCATTTGTTTATTATTTCTTTCTAATACTATATGTAAATTAGTGATATTATCCATATTTTCATATATTTTAAATGCCTGAGCATAGCTTGTTAGTGTAATATTATTTACACTTTTTATAATATCACCTATTTTTAATCCAAGCTTTTTAAAGACACTTTTACTTGATAAGTTTCCTATTTTAAAGCCATCTATCTTACCATCTTTTTTTATCTCTTTAATTGCAATCTCTTTCCAAATATTATCAAAATTTTTAGTATATTTATTTATTATACTTTTCTTTAATATATATCCAGAATCTACCTTATTTATTTCATCTTTTATACTTTTTTTTAGATCAACTTTTTCAACAGTATACTTCGTACTTTTATTTTCTTCATTATCCATTGTAAGTTTATATTCATTTGTACCTTTTGTAAATATTACATAGCTTGGATAAATTGATTTTAATTTATAATTTTTAAATACATCACCTACTTTTAAAGTATGTGATACTGAAGATGACTTTTCAGCAATCATAATGAAGCCTTTATTATTAGACAGAGCAAAAATAGCTTTTAAAATAATATTATTAATTAATTGATACTCTTTTGTCTTTCTAACTACTGCTGCTTTTTTTATAATTTTATTTTGTTTTTCTTTGAAACTCTTTTTAACTTGATATTTATTATATTTCAAAGGTTTTTTTTGATCATCGATAACTATAGGAGCAGTTTTTGGTAAGTAAATATATAAAACACTAGAGATAATAAACGCAATAAGTATTGTACTAATATATACTAAAGATTGTTTAATCATATTATTAAAATTTATATTCATAACGATACCCATCTTCTGTCTTTGTTAAATACTTCATAATCTTTTTATTTTTAATATTAAATTGTTTTGATAGTTTTATATCAATTACTAATGGATTTAAAATACTATGTATAATTTTTATAGATTTCATATCATATGGCATAAACTTTTTTAATGACTTTTGTACTTTTAAATTATCAATAATAATATTTGTTTGAAATAATAAACTTTTTATCTCTATATTTTCAATACTCCCTACTTTTATTTTTTCATATTTAATATTTGTATTTTCTAATATAAGTGAAATATATTTATCTTGTACTTTTGTATTTGTAAGTTCTATTTTGTCTTCTGCTAGCTTTTCAAGTGCAAAATAATATAGATTTTCTTTTGGTAAAAATATTAATAACATATAGATAAATAATATAAATACACTTATATATTTTAAAATTATTTTCATACTATATACCCACTTCTAAATTTATACTATTATTTGTAATATCAAGTTTTAGTATATTTAATTTTTTATTTAAAACTTTATTTATAAACTTATCAAGATTATTTGATGAAACATCTTCTATCTTTATTTTAATCTTTTTTTTAGTAATTTTTTTATCTATTCTTTTTATCTTTAATGATCTAATAATTTGATCTATTTTTATTATTGTATTTTTTTTATCATTCCAATCATTTTTCATATTTGAATAATTAATAGCAATTAAACTAATATTTTTTAATTCATCTTGTGACTTATTTAACTTTTTAATTGAACTATTAAATAAAATAATAGAAACTATTAAAACTACAATTGATAACAATATTACATATAAAGGATCTAATTTTTTCATATACTAAGTCCTATTGTCACAACTTTATCTTTTACTACAGCACTTGTAAGTGAATATCTTTTTTCAAGATAATCTACTAATACTTTTGCTTTTATATTTTTAAATTTTATTATAAAAGATTTATTTTTATAATTACAAGAGATCATAGTTCCACCATACTTTGATTTAAAATTAAAAATATACTTATATGCCTCTCTTAATATAATTTGTTTATCAGATATTTTATTTAATTTTTTCATAATTGAATTAGCTTGTATAGTACTAGATGGCATATTATATTTTTGTTTTATATTATCTATTTGCATAGGAACTGAAGATACAATATTGTTATTTATAAATACTTTTATAAACAACATTAAAGAAAATAAAACCACTATACCACTTAATAAATAAGAATTTTTTTCTGTGATATATTTTGAACTTTGAGATACAGAAATAGTATATTTTGATAATTTCATAGAAGATATATCAATATCATTATTTGTATTTACTTGAAGTTGAAGTGGTACCTGTACCAAGATATTATTTGAAAATCCAAGACATACACCTGATACTTTCATACATACTTGTACTGAAGTATCTACAATAGACTCAAGCTCTATTTGAGCAAAATGGATACTATTTATTTGAGATAGTGAAAGATTCGCGTTCTTAATTCCACTTATGATGTTTTGTTCATCATAAGCAAAACACAGATATCTTTTATCTTCTAGTTTTTTTACATAAAACTTTTTATCTGTAACATCTATAAACTCTTCAAATAAAGAAGGTAATGCACTAAGCACCTCCTTAGTAGAAGCCATAGGCAAATCAAATTTTCTTACCCAATAAAATTCTGGTGAGAGTATAATATTTACACCAGACAATATATCAAATGATGATTTTGAGTGTAAAAAGAGATTCAATTTATCTTTGGAATTAAAAATATTCATATCCTCGTAGTCTTCATAATATAAGTCATTCTATCTAAATTAAACTTTTAATTTATAGACTTTAACAAGTGGTGTTAATATAGTTGGTTCAAATAGAGTATTATTATAGTTTTCTAATACAAATAATTGAAAATATGTAGAATTTAGTACTGAATTATCTACAAGTAAAAATTGTTTATAATTTGACATATAAATCACATTTAAATTACTTTTTTTACTTATAGTCTGAACTTGTTTTTTTAACTTACCTTTTTTATCATAAAATGTTTTAATAAATTTTCCAATTTTAATTTTTTTATTTCCAATAATTAATTTAGATGATTTTTTATCTATTTTAATACCACGACCTAAATCAATAAATTCTTTATTTTCATTAAATTTATTTGATTTATAGAAAAATGGTATATTACCTTTTTTACCTGTCATTAAATCTATATTTGAAAATAATGATACTGTTGGATAAATATTCATCATCCTATTTGGTAGATATAAATAAATATCTCTAGTTTTTTTAGGTATTTTAATATCTGTTTGGAGTGCTGTTAAAAAATTATTTGTATCTTTAAATTCAAAATCAAGTGTCATATTAGCAATATTTGTACGATTTCTATCACTATCACTTTTATCTAAATTAAATTTCTTCTCTGTATATTCAACATCAAATCTAAGCATTTTACTAGCTTCTTCTTGAGTATGAGTAAGTACAAAACTTGTAGGGAAATTTACAGATCCACTATGTTTTCCACCATCACTTAAGGTTTTAACATCTGCATAGTATCTTATAGGATAGCCATAATCCCACCATCCCACAACATAATCTTCTCTTGAAGCTGTAGTCTTTAGTTTATCTAAAACTTGTACTTCATTTTGCGTAAATACCGTTGGTACCTTATAATCATATGCATGTTTAATATTAGGAATTAAAATAGCAATAGTTAGTAAACTAATTACAGAATAATATATAAGTTTATTTTCTTTTATATTTACTAACTTAACTAATTCTACTATTAAAAATGCTATTCCAAGAGCAAGAGGTGGTATTGCATAAATTGTAAATCTTAAACCACCAGATGGAATAAGTCCAAAAATACCATTTGCTAAAAATCCAAGTCCTATCATAGGAAGTGCTAAAAGCATAATAGGATATCTAATACTCATCCAAATATATCCAATAATAGAAAATATAAAAGTAACTGTATGACCAGAAATTCTATTTGCAAAAGTCTCAAAGCTAATAGCCCCAGCTTCTCTAATTGTTTGCATTACAGTATAGTAATGTAGTTTTAAATCTTCCCCCACTACTGTAATATGATCTTTAAATACATATCCCTTTAGTTTTCCCCAAATTGGGTCAAATCCACCTGTAAATATAAATAGTACTATTGATAATCCAAATATATAATATAGATATTTTGAAAACAATTCATTTTTTAATTTTACTAAAGCAAATAATATAATAACAATTAAAAACCTTATATATCCATCAACTTGCATCATAGCAAACATCATAAAAGTTAGTAGTGTTAAATTATAAATAAAATCTTGTTTTTTCATATATTGATAAAAAACATATAGTAAAATTAATCCAAAAAATGCAAATTCTAGGGCATAAGATTGTGGATACCACCATCTATAAGCTATAATATCTAATGCTGTAAAAATTAGATATTTATTTTCTCGTGTTTTAATAGCCCACATGAGTGACCAAAGTAAAATAGTAGGAAATACAATATTTAAAAGATCAGTATCATAATATCCTACCATTGTACGATTATAATAAGACCAAGCAATAGAAGCTAAAAGTGCAGCTATAAATCCAACTTCAAGCTTTCCAATACTTCGTCCTATTAATATAATAGGTATAACAACTAATGATGCAAAAAATGCTGGCATATAAAATATGATTGATTCAAATGAAAATGGTAATATTTTTGCTATGAATGCAGTTAAATTTGATGCTGCAGTTGTAATTGGTGATCGATCATTTTCTTGACTAATACCAGATATAATATCTCTAGCACCCTCTGCCCAAAAGTATCCATCATTTGTATTTATCATAAATTGATTATTAAATTTAAACTGCTCAGTACCATTAAATTGATAAACCCATATTAATCTAACAGCTATACTAAATATAAATGCTATAAAAATAAAAAGTAAAGTTTTTTTATTTATTGAAAGATTCATTATTTCCCTTAAAATTATATAATCATATCACAAATCTACTTTAAACCCTACTCTTATTACTCTATTCGAAGTTTTTATATCATTTGATATCTCAATGCTATATGTTTTATATTTAAGTCCAAATATTATATTTTGTAGCTCGTATATATATCCAATTTTTGTATTTAAATTATTAATATATTCTTTTTGAATATATATTTCATTAAACATAATATTTTTATCAAAATCAATATTATCACCTATAGAAATACTATTATCTATTTTATAATCTAATATTACTTTATATTTTATTGGTATTTTTTGTTTATAATCTATATTATATTTATAATATCCTACTCCAAATGGTTTAATATGATTAAAACCATCATCACCTTTATAAACAGTTTGGCTATCAAAATCATAATACATATGTGTTATCGATTTCCAATTTATATAAGAGTTAATATTAAAAATACCAAAATTAAAATATAAATCATTATTTTTATAAATATATTCCAGATCTAATCCATATCCTTGTCCGCTGTAATTATTATCATGATTATTATTTTTTGATATTTTATTAGTTTTTGAATAATAGTAATCAAAACTCATTAAAAATCTATTATCATTAGAACCTTGTAAATTTAGATATTGTATATCTTTTGCTTTATATAATTTAAATTTAGTTTTTATAGTATGTTTAGAATCCAAATCAAACTTCTTTTCAATATACATACCTTTTGTATCAAAATAATTTGCATTTGCTTCTATGTTTTTAGATGTAATTTCACTACCTATATTATTACTATTAAGTAGTGTTGAGAAATCATTTGAACTATAATAAAGTGTCTGAATAAAACCACTATTCATAGATATATCAATATTTTTTTGTCTAAAAATACCAATTTTTATATCATCTTTTATGTAGTGTGTATCAAAATAAATATCGCCAATTACATGATTTTCTTTTTCATGTTGCGGTATTGATGACCATTTATTATCAAAAAGGTTAATTTCTAGGGAGTTTGATTTTATATCTAGATTAAAATCAAGCCCCACATTAAAATCACTAGAAAAACAACTGCTAGTAATTAGTAATAAAAATTTAGAAAAGTGTTTCAGAGCTACCGTCTGTATAGTTTATCTCCCAAGTATTTCCAATACTTTCACCATATGTTGCTAAATTATTTCCATCTTTATCTTGTATCGTAATTTGTGAATCACCATTTTCAATTCCAAATACTCCATTTGAATCTGATAATTTAGCTTGATTTTCATCTATAAAGAATCCTAGTTTATATTCATTTAAATCTGATCCCCTTATAAACATACCATATATATCATCAGCACCATTTGTACTAGCACCTACTATTTTAATACCAAATGGTTCAAATCCATTTGCTACAATACTACCTTCTATTTTAAAAGATTGTGTATCTTTTAATCTATTTTCATTACCATAGGCTTTTCCTGTAAATGTAGTATTATTATAGCTATAAATGCCATCAAAATATATCTCATTATCTAAAGATGGTGTATTATTAGCACTTATATTAGCATCTATCTTTAGATAATTTCCATCACTATCTTTTATAGAAATTTCAAAACCTTGAAGATTAGCAAGAGCAAATATATCTTCATCTATATTCTTCTTTTTAGTAAGATTTAAATTTGCAATTTTTACAAAACTATTACCATTGGTAATTTCTATATTTTTAGCATAAGCTACTTCTAAATTATTATCCTCAAAAGTTTTAGTACCCAAAGTTAATTTAATTTGTTTTGTACCAGCAGTGATAGTTCCATCAAATGAGATATCTGCATCATATTGATCTATTGATGTTACACCATAGTCTACCTCTTTAGCATCATCTAAATCAACTTTAGCAGTAAATGTACCTTCAAAACTAGGTTCTCCACTAGCACCTGTAAAAGTACCTATAAATTTATTATTATCTTTATTACTTTCACTTAATATCATCTGACCTCTAAAACTTCTATTAGCAGAAGTAATAGTTCCATCAAAAGTTGCCTCAAAATTTTGAATCTCTTGTGCTGTATCTTCTTTAGCATGGTCAAAATCAAAAGTGATATCCATATCAGTTAAAGTCATAGAGGAATTATTGATCCCTGTAATTGTACCACTTGCTTTAAAGTTAATAGTTGTATCTGAATAATCTAAACTTGTAATTGTTAAATTGTAATTAGTACCAGATACTACAATATTACCAGTAGTTGTTACAGTATCATTACTTTCACCTTGGTTATCTACACTTACTATTGTTGCGCCATTAAAAGTAATAGTAACTGTGTTTCCATTTTCTACAACAGTCATCTCACTTTCTAAACTTTCCATTCTATTGGCAATTGTATTCATTACATTCTCAAAGTTACCCTCAATACTAGAATCAAAAGTAGTCATAGAGTTTTCTAATGCGATTACAGTATTATCCAAATCATTAGCAACACTTTCAACAACAGGCTCAATTTTATCAGTTATTAATTTTGACTGTTGACCTATAATAGTTGCATGATCTTGAGAATTATCCTCATTATACAAAGAGTTTGTAGCTTCTCTTAACTGTGTAAATAAATTTTTTGCATCTGATACATTTGCTATTTTTGTTGTTTGTTGTAAAATTTGAACATCATGCTTAATATCATCAATAATTAAATTATCATTATTATTTGTAAGTACCCAAAATCCACTATATGAATTAATTAAGTTTAATGTATCTATATTTGGATTATCTTCGATTAAAGTTTTCAAACTTTGCTTAGGTGAGAATGCACTCCATTTTTGTGTACTTGAATCAAAACTCCAAATTAATTCTATATCTTGATTACTGCTTGACATATTATTAAAGCCATCAAGTTCTATATTTGTACCTAATAATTGCCAACCATTTTTAAGATTATAAGCTTTTATATTTTTTGTATCATCTATAATAACAGTATCAGCAGAATTAGCACTTACCCAAAATCCACTATTTTGCGGAATATTATATAAATTACCAATTGAATTATTGTTATTAATTATAGTAGATATATTTTCATCTGGTGAGAATGCACTCCATCTATTATATCTAGTATCATATTTCCATACAGTATTTATGCTATCTTTTTTAAAACTATTCATAGTTGTTTGTGAACTTCCATTTCCAAGAAGTTGCCAACCTTATTTTATATTAACATCTGCACCATTTAAAAGTGTAGCTACAGCTACACTCAATAATAAATTTATCTTTTTCATATTATTCTCCTATGTTAAATTTATAACTCAATCCTATATTCATGTATCCATACTTATGATCAAATGATGTTTGTGAGTATTTGTTGTATAAATATGGTATTTGACCACTAAATTGTGTCATCATTATCTTACCACCAACACTTAAAAGTAAATTTTTATCAATCACTTTTGATATATTAGCTTTGATGATATGATTATAATCTCTATAATCTAATCCATTATCTCTAAATAACATGTCATACTCATAGCAAAATTCATATGCCATATTATATTTTGTATCATCATATGATATATTTACACCAAAAAAAGCCATCTCTTCATCTCTATCAAGTCTTTTGTATGGTGTAATATTTCTATTATCTAATTCATTTTGTAATGATATATCTGTCTCATAATGCAATGAAGAATCTACAAATGTAGATATTTTTGTCTTTTTATAACCTATAAAAAAATCTGTAAGAAGATGACTACTAGTAATATTGGCCAATAGTCTAATATATTGACTTTCATCACTTAAATTTTCACTAGAAAAATATGGACTTAATTCTAATCCATTACCAAGTGTTGTTGGGTTAGAAGGATCATTTGTATAATCATTTATCACATATGGATATACTGGATTTACGATAGGATGCGGTTCTATTTTAATATTATAATTTACACCCTCATCTGTAGAAACTTTATCAAGCATAGAGTTTATATCATCTAAATCTCTTATATAAATATCTTTTGCTCTATTTTTTACATATCCAATATCTATAGATAAACCATTGATTAAACTCATCTTACTATTTAAAAAATTATATCTTAAAAATATTTCATCTCTATTGTTATTAAGTACATTTTCACCATAAGATATATTCTCATTAGTTCTAGTATAGTCAAGCATCAAACTATCACTTATACTATATCTTAGTTCAAGTTCATATCCATCCATATCACCCAAACTATCATAGTTTACTGTACTTGTACCAAATTCACTCTCTTTTATATTTAGTACATCAAGCGTATCATTCATCTTAAGATAACTTCCAAGTACTTGAATATTACCACTTTTGGGGGTATGTGTATGGATATTATGTTTTGCATAATTTATATTTTGAGCATTTAATCCAACTACGCAAAATAAAATAGTAAGTAATCTAATCATTTAATTTCAACTTCCCTTTTAATTATATTTGATCCTACATCAAATTGATAATCCAACGAAAAAATACCATAATTTGTAATCTTAACTTGCTCATCTATTGTTGTAGCATTTTTAAAGTTTACATCATCACTATATATAAATATATCATATTTACTTTTTGCTTGAAAAGTAGCTGCAGGTACCATATCTTGTATAGCAAATACATCATCAATATTTAAATACAATTTATCACCATCAAAATTTACTAAACTATCATATACATCACTGCCTTTTATAAATGTTTTACTACCACTTGTACCATTACTTTTTGTTCCAGTGATATGTAATTTATCATTATGAATTACAATTTCACCATATGCACCAGTTGACAGCTTATCAAACTTAACTCCAATTTTAAAATCACTATAGTCACCAGCTTTAATATCTAACACCAAATTAAAAGCTGGTACTTTTATCCATACACCCTGAGCTATTTTTACATTATCTAAACTATCATATACAGAAGTATCAAAATTAGGTGCATATACTTTCCAATTTTTATTTTCATAACTAAACATAACCTGATAGTTTGGCTTAAATTCTGCAATCACATCCATGTCAGTCTGAGTTGGAGACACCATATTCCACCCTGTATTTACAGTAGCCTCTGCTTCAATAGTATTTGATTCAAATAAAATAACATCATAGTCATTTTTATATAGCCATATTGCAGATCCAGCTAAGATATTACCTATTTTACTTTTTGAGAAATATTCCCAAGTATTATTTTGATATATCCAAGCATACTCTTCATTTTGTATATTTAATTTACTACTACTTATATTATCTGGTGTTCCTACAAAATTCCATCCACTTTCTACATCAAATGTAACATATACACCACTATCTAATAATATTCTAGAGTTATTTAATATTTTAATCGCACCTTTTGCTAGCTCACTATTAGTATCAGTATCAAATTTTTTAACATTATTATATAAATTACCTTCTTCAAAATATAATGAAGGATCTTTTAACCAAAGTGTAAAATGAGTTAATTCCCCTATCATAGATGTATTATAATCATCTTTGAAAATATTATCTAAAATCTCAAAGAAACCAAGCTCACCAGATGTTTCAATCATACTTAAGCTTTTCTTAATAATATCAAATCCAAATCTTTCTTTGATATACTTTGCAAATACTACAAGTGAATATTCATGAGATCTATTATAAGTTTCTATTGCTAAATCAGTATTATTAAAATATTGATTAGCAAAATATACATATCCATTTAAATCATCATATACTTCATCTTCCAAAAGTACAGCCGTTGCTTCAAACCACCAAATATTTTTAATCCATTTATCATAATCTATATTTGATATTTCAAAATATGAATATTGAATAGTATGAAAAAATTCATGTGAAATAGTAGTTTTTAAAATATCATCATTTATAGTATCACTTAACACAAAAAAAGGGGTATTATTAGATGAATAAGAACTTGCCCAACCAGCAAAACTTGCATCAATCTCTTGAAAATAATCATATTCATAATTATAGGCATTCATATTTCCAATATAAATATCAATAAGACTACTTTGTGTATTTCGTGGAGCATTAAAACCTAATTGGTTAATTTCAACATCCCAAGATTTTTCTGCAATATCTAATATATTTGTCATTTTATCTTGTATATTTGTATCTAATTTATATTCTATACCTACAATTACTTTAAAGTGTTGAGATTCTAAATAATAATTTTTATTATCTTCACTAGTAATATAATTTGCAGATACACTAATAAATATTGTTATTAGCATTAATATTATTCTCATCTTATGGCTCCATTATATCTATTTGTTTAAAATCACCAGATTGCAAATCTTGGATATCAACATTTTGTATTATTATATCATTAGTCTTCGTATTTGTAACTTTTAAACTAACTATATCACTTTTTAGCTCTAATGGTATTTGTATTTTAAATGGTTCTTGCACAGAATTAAAAATTCCATACAGATATTTTGGTACTTTAGGTGGTACACCTTGTACATATACTACTTCACTATTTGATAAAACTTCTATTTTAAATATAGCAATTTTATCATCAATTTCTTTTTCTTTATTAATTGTATTTAAAGAAACTCTTTTAGGAATATTTTTTAAATTATTATTTTTAATATACTCTCGAACATCGTCATTTCCAATAATCATATCATCTACACTGTATTGTTGATTTAAATTCTTTTTCATTTGTAAAGGCTTTTTATCTTTAGTATTTTGTAAATTTAAGTTTACATCTATAGGTTTTTGCTCATCAATATATTCTATTTGAATAGAAGTACTTTTTCTATCAGATTTCATATCTTCTATTTTAGTATAATCATTAATAGTAATATGCTTTATAATTTTATCATTATTAAATTCAGATATATCATCTTCCTTACTCATAAAAAATATAGATAAACCAAGAATTAATACCAAGCCAAGAATATATAATATTCTATTCATCTATATCAAATCTATAAAACTCCCCTTGTATAGCTTTTTTTGTATCTATATGGATTAGTTTTAAAGATTTACCTTTTTTATCTGCTAGATGTATATATAAATCATTTTTATCTTTTGCTTCAAGAGGTATGATAAACTTATATATATTTTCTTTTGTATTTTTATAACTACCATACAATACAAATGGGATTATTGGATTTCCTTTTATATTATAAATAATATCATCTTTTATATACAAAGTTGTTGTATACTTACCTTTTAGAAACTCTGATACTATTTTTTTATTTGCAAAATTCGATGCTATTTTTAATTTATTTGTTTTTATAAATTTTTTAATATCTTTTGAATTTATAATTTTATTTATTTTTATTACTGGTTCATCTTTTTTAACTACAATATTTACACTAGAATCTTTTGGTCTTTGTAACAGTTCTTGATTTGTTTTTCTTTTATTTTGTTCTTGTTGATATTTTTGATATTGTTTTTGATTTACCTTTTCACTTATTTGTTTTTGATTTAAATTTCTTTTTATTTTTTCTTTTTCTTTTGTTTTATATTCAACTATTTGACTATCTAACTCTTTAAATTTTGCTTTTTTATTATCTTCATATTTTAACTTTTGTTCGTATTGTTTTTTATTTTTGTTTGATTGTTCACTGTATTGTTTTTTCTCTATTTCTGTAATAGCAAAACCATTAACAATAAGCAAAAAAATTAAAATTAAATATTTCATTGGATTTATCCTCTTTAGATTATATAAAAAAATAAGTGAGCAAAAAATTGCCCACTTATAGTAAAATTAGAATAATTAATTATTCTGGTGTAGGTGTTGTATCCGCTACTCCAGCTATAATTGGAGAAGTTGGGAAAGTAGCTAATCCACTTGTCATATCAGTAAAAGTACTAATAGTTTCAGTTTCTATACTACCATCTTCATATATTTTTATCTCTACACCATTAGCAGGCATAGACATAAATTCTATTAGTAGTCCACCACCATCACTATCTTGCATAGCTAATTTACCATCACTATCAATAGTCCAGTTACCATTTTCAGTATATGATTGACCATCATCTGTACCAGTTTCATTAAATGTTTGATCAGAATTAAACTCTATAGTAGTTCCATCATCAAAAGTAATTTTTTTATTACTAATATCTGAAATAGTTAATACAATAGAATTAGCAGTAGTTGGTGCCATTACCGATTCTTGACCAATTGGCTTCATTCCAAGAATTTTCATTGACCAATCTTCAACAGTACCATCATCATCAGTGTCTGTACCAATTATAGCTGTATTTGATCCAGCTGATGTACCATCTGCTTTGATCCATTCACCAAACTGTATAGCTTCATCAATTTGTTCTGTCTCTTGAACTCCATCTTCCATCCAGCTGTCTTCAAAACTTATACTTGGTGCAGTACCATTCCAATACCAAGTACCATAATTTGTTCGTATAGTTTTAAATATTACATTACCAGATGCATCTACAATAGGATTTTGACCAGTAATATTTCCTGTAGTTGCATCATATACATCTTCCATTTCAGGTTCAATTTCTTCCATTATCATCTCACCATTATCTTTGAATGTCATTCTTTCAAATTCCAGTTTTACATATGATTGACTATTGTAACTATCTTCCCAAACTTCAGCCAAATAAAGTTCTTTATTTGTCCAATATGCTTCATCTGTTACACTTGGAACTGAAAATGATGGTATATTATCAAGTTCAGTTTTAAGCTCTTCTAGTGTTGGTCCAGTATCTCCTATAGAAACTCCATCACCACCATCAGTACCTTCATTTAAAAATGATAAGTTTGGTTTTACTATTGTAGCTTCTTGTAATGAGATTGTCATCTCTTCTTGATTGATAGACATCATATCTAAGAACACTACATCCTCTTCTAGTGAACCTGCTTGTCCATCTTGACCATCTATCCATAAATCTTTTTTAGTGAAACTAAATCTTTTCTTTTCACTACCACCATATATAGATTCAGCTTTATATTCATTTCCAATAGCTTCAATATCCATAGTATTCGAGAAGTTAGTAAGTTCATCTTGATTGTTTAGATTACCCCAAACTACATAGTCACCACTATTTCCACTATTCCACATATCTATATCATTAAATTTGATAATATCAAACCATCTATTGTCTGGATTTTCATCATTATCTAAGAACGAAGTCTCTTCAAGTACAGCTACATATCCATCAAGATTATTAGCACTATCATTCATAAATAGTTTTAATTTAGCAAATGAGTCTCCTTTTAAATCTTTAAAAGTTGTATTTGTGCTAAATGGTGTAGTAAATCCTGTACTATTATTTTTCTTAAATGTGATACTATGATCAGTATTTTCTTTTGCAAAACCAACTACGATTCTATTATCTGCCCAGTCATTCCACCACGCATCTATATTTTGACTTAAATCTCTTTGATCATGTAGATTAACTTTCGATGTTCTATATTCACCAAATTTCATCTCCATACCATTTGAATCTACTTGTATAGCTCTAAAGTATGCATTTGTACTACTGGCTATAGTGTCAAAATCTTTTCCAACATTAGATCCGTTATTACCCCATTCTTGAGCAAATATCACAGTCTTACCTGTCATATCAGATAATGAATCTATTGTTTGTGTTGTATCTACTGTGCCATCTGTATTTAATACAGCAACAGGGAATAATTTTTCACTCCATGCATTTTCTCGCACAAGTTTACCAAACTCATTAACACTCCATATCTCAAAGTTTTCAGTATCAAGATTATGTCTATATAAATTTAAACCAAATTCTTCCAAATCTAGAATACTATCATTACTACCACTATTAACTCTTGTAGCTTTCAGTTCTGTATTGTCATTTTGGTATGTCCAAATATATTTATCAAACCATTGGTCTTCTTTATTCCATTTAAATGTCATCATACCACTTAAATCATTATCAAAATCTTTTACTCTGTTGTCGTAGATTCTAAGCTCTTGCTCTCCACCCCAGCTTTGTTCAAGTGTGATTACATTTCCTACAAGATTTTCAATAGATGAAACCATCACTAAAGCTGCTGCATTTTCTGCACTTGCAAATACTGTACCATCTGCTGGTGTTTGTACTGACATAGCTTCTTTTCTTATTTCAGTAATCTCTACTCTGGTTTTATTAACTAATATTTCTCTAATGTTATCACTATTATAAATATCAGTTGCAACTATTGTAGTACCATTTACAATATAATCATAACTTCCCCAATAGTTTCCATCTGGGTTGTATTGATCTTTATTACCAAATTGAAGCATACCACCATCTACACTACCATCAATTTTAAGAAGCTCTAACCAAGAGTTATCATTGCTATTGAAATCTGCATATGCTATCTCATTACCTAGTAATTCAAATATATCAGATACACCATCTGTATCTTCTGTACCATTGAATTCTACAACTCTTTTGATATTCGACCATTTATCTTCTTTGATAAGTCTACCTTTACTATCTACATATATTTTAAGTGGGTTTTCTTTGTCCCAAGATCTATACGCATTTAAGTAGTAACCACCAACATAATCAGTATCATCAACTTTTTTAAGGTCAAACTCTTCACTCCAATTATACTCTATATTTTTAAGTTCAAGTTTTAAGAATGTAATAGCGGTACCAGTCCCTGCTGTAATAAAGTGTGCTTCTTTTTCTTCACCCCATGACATTGTTACATTTACAATTTTACCTTTGATGTCATCAAGAGTATTAAGCATAAAGTTTTGGCTCTTTTCTAAGACTATAATATTTCCATTTGAATCCTTAACATCAGTAATACTAGCTTCTACTTGTTCTACCCATTGATTTGTTACTTTAAATTTACCATTTACAAATTCTATAGTCCTTATATCATCACTATTATGCTGATTAACAGCTGTAATAATATTACCAACTCGTGTATAATCATAAGTTCCCCATAGATTTACATCATCGTAATCTCTATTACCAAACTCTATTGTGCCATCTTCTTCATTGATTACAAAGATTTCTGCCCAGTCATTACTTTGGTCATTAAAATATTTATAAGCTACAACATATCCATTAAAATCATCCATACTTGCAAATGCCGAGCTATCTATTACATTAGCATCATCTTCTGTAGAATCTTTTACATCTACAATTCTTTGTATATCATCCGAACCTCTAAGTATATCAACTCTTCCAAACTCATCAACTCTAAGTGTAAATGAATCTGCACTATTGTTGATATTTGTCGCAACAATTGTATTCTCTACTTTTACCCAAGTGTATTCATTTCTATGATTTTCAGACCAATCACCATCATTTTTATTCTCTTCAATCTCTACTAAGCTACCTGTAGTTGGACTTGTACCATTTCCAGATATATGTAATAATTTTCTTCTATTATTATCCCACTCATATGTAATAGCAGTAACTTGATTGATAAGATTATTTATATCTGATATACCAGTGTTTGTACCTGTATCATTTGTAGATAAATCTGAAATTGCTAATACACTAAATATATCATTACTAACATCTTCTAACCTAATCTTTCTATCATAAAGTTTAACTATTAATAATCTACTTGGATCATAAGTACTTCTAGCTTTAATGATATTTCTGTCTTCATCATCAACTTCACCATCGTCATTATTATCAGTATTT
>Ga0209046_1000277_pt1 | contig 32883 bp, 32 predicted proteins | sample SaaInlV_200m_DNA_5_FD_184669 | JGI IMG/M metagenome (GOLD analysis project Ga0209046, IMG submission 184669) | Marine microbial communities from expanding oxygen minimum zones in the Saanich Inlet - Saanich Inlet SI073_LV_150m_DNA (SPAdes) (version 2) | ecosystem: Environmental > Aquatic >... | reverse complement strand
TGTAAAATTTTGTTGTAATTTTTCTTGTATTTTTGCGAATCATTGGAGTATAAGTGACCATGATTGTGATTTGTATTATGAACGTATTAAGAAAAATAAATGGTAATACTGACGGTCATTCAAAATAAAATTTAGACAAACAAATATATTGTGAGATTATATATATATATGTCTGAATTCAAAAGAAAAAGAGATACAAGATTGCCGGAAATATTGCGCAGTGATGGTGATTACATTTTAGAATCAGACGCTGCAACGGTATTTAATAAAATAACTCGTGAAAATCCGTCATGTAAAATAGAAGATATGAAAAACACAGTTAACGATTTAAATGAAGAAATAAAACAATTGTCAATTGCAGCAGAAAAAAATGACGGGGAAGACTTAATTAAACAACTCGAATCTATGACTTTCACTGACGAAACTGATGGAACCAAGAAGATGAGAATGAACGGCGGTATGACTGGCGTGAGCGCGAGTGCGTTAATTATGTATTTAATTGCTGATGCAATGAGGGAAGGTGCGAAATATGGATACGAACAAATTACAAAGTTGTTCGCAGGTGGATTGAAAGTAATGGAATCTTTATCTAACAAAGACGGTTGTGTAGAACTCATTTTGCGTGAATATTTGGGTAAAAAATTTATGCTATTTATTCAATTCTATTATATTGGTATCATGGCGAATAAAGAAATAATTCCTATCAATGTTATTATCAAAATAGCCGAATTATTACCCAAATTATTACCTTATGTCATGAAAGGAATTTCTGCAGGTTTCATAAGTTTTATTGGATATTTAATCTATCATTTTGTGAATTATTATGGAACAAAACTAACCAAAGCCGCAACGGATAAATTAAATGCTCTTAAAAACGCGCTTGACACATTGGAACAAGCAAAATCAGAAGCGGTTGTTCTAGCAATCACCCAAAAGACAACCGAAATGGTGAAAAAGACAACCGAGTTGATTACTGAACTGAAACATAAACCACCTGTTCTTACCGAGAACGAGAAAAAAGAATTCATGGATAAGATTAAACGCGAATTAGTCGATAAACCGGAGAAACATATAGGTGAACTTGACCCTTACACTAAGCATAATATAAGAAATAAATTCAAAGCTGCAGAAAAATACCGCGATTTATACGATGATGTTTTACAATATTCGCCACCAGATTCGCCAGAATATTCACCGTTTGATGGTGGTAAGAAACACAAGAAAAGAAAAACACACAAACGCAAAAACAAGTCTAATAAAAAAACCACCAAAAAGTCAAACAAATCAAAGAAACACCACAAGTAGACATAGTGACTAAGTAAAGTAAATTACAAAATATATACTGATATAGTATATATATTATGAACTTCAAACGATTATTAACTACAGAAACGGGTAAAGGATTTGTCTCCATATTACTTGGATTGGGTTTAGCATCATTATTTAGAAGAGTATGCCACGACGATAAATGTTTGCGATTCAATGGACCAGTTTTAGACGAAGTAGAAGGAAAGACATTTAAATCTGGAGAGAAATGTTATAAATACGAGGCGGTTCATAACAAATGCGAATCCACTAAAAAAAGCGTGGATATACATCAACAGCAAGAAATATAATTGATGTCTAATTCGTTGAAAACCATACAATCAAACATAATTATTATTGTATAGTTCATGGACAACGCAACGACTCGTATTGCAGATTTACCACTTCAACCTATACAACCTGAGAAAAATACACCCAAGATTCCAGATGACGTACAGACAAATTATGCACCGATAAATAATCATCCTAACCCGTTTGGAGTCCCGAATACACAGCAACCAATGACTCATCCGGAGATATCGCAAAATCCGAATAATCAATATACAGAAAATATGCATGTCCGTCCGGATAATCCAAGTGCGCAGTTTTTAGATGACGAACAACAACACGCATTCATCGCATCTCAATCGCAGCAACGGCTTCCTTCGCGTGATATTCCAATGGATACTACACAATTCTCGCACGACGAACAAATCCAAACGAATTATGTCCCCAAATCTATTTTGAAAAAAGATTATGTGCGCGATGAATACAATATTTCTGAACAAGATATTCAGAATCAAGAGCGAGCAAAGAAACAACAGACCCGATTCGAGACAATGATTCACGAATTCCAAGTGCCGATTATTCTCAGTCTATTATATTTCCTTTTTCAATTACCGATTGTGAATGCGCAAATATTTAAAAAGTTTTCCTTTTTAAGCATTTATGACGAAGATGGAAATTTCAATGTTTATGGATTGGGTTTCAAAAGTGTCTTATTTGGTTCTATTTATTATACATTTATGAATATATTCTATTTTTTAATGGAAATTTAAATAACGACCTTATAGGAACGGGAACAGTTTAGACCTCTTTTTCTTGGTTTTATTATTCTTTTCTTCTAGTTGTTTCTTTTTTTCCTTCGTTTTTTCGATTTTCACCTTCTTTTCTAATTTCAATCTCTCAATATTTGCGGGATTGTAATTCAAAAACCATTCTTCGTAATGTTTCGAACCCTTTTTGATTTCTCTATATTTCGACGCTTTTTCGGCGCGAATGGATTCTTTTGTTGGTTGTTTTCCAAAACAATTGATGTTGAATCGTTGTAACAATCCTTTTTGACTCAGACGGTTTTTTTCTTGGACATGGAACAAATACGACGACATGCAAAGCAATCTATCCACATCATATTCAGGTAAATTAAGGTAAGTAAAACCCAAATAGAATGATAAAATTGTATCGATGGTTGCTACCTTTATTGATGTGTTTTTCACATTGATTACATTATAGTTGTGACAAGCAATCGGTTCGTAAATAAACGCGATTGTTTCATCGCCAACTGCCACCTGAATACGTCTAGGCAATATTTCACCCACCGGAGCATGCTCTACAGACTTGATGTTGGTCGCGCCCAGTTCTTGTAATTGTTCCTGCAAGATTAACGCGGTTTTATCAATATCGTCACTTAGAACGTCGAAATCGGGAGTATGTTTTCTAGTCTTAGTTTGGGATTCTTTACTCGAAATATATTGGGAATACAATGAATACGCATACCCACCAAAGAACACAACGCCATTGTTAACCAGTGTATCTCTCGTGGTCAAATAGATTTTACTTTTCATATCATCATCGACACCCATTTTACGTTGAAAATCGACCGAATCGCATTTTGAAGATTTCAATGGATAATGTTTATTCAACAAAGTCAATCGTTTCAATACCTTTTCCCAGCGACTTATATCACCCGCTGGACGGGATAACTCTAAATACATGCCCATACGTAGGAAATTCGCAGGCACATAGCGTATTCCAGCAACCAATAAAGATTCCTTGAATAAGGATTTATATAAGGTTGGTTCAAGTTGGGTAATATCCGCAATAGGAATAAAATTCACAAATACTTTGTACGTTCCGTAATGAACCCCCGCCTTTGCCTCGGCATCGGTGTAACCGTGTTTATAATAAATATCGGTCAGTTCTTTCGCATCTTTCAATGCATCAGGAGAATAAAAATCGTAGTCGGGGATCTCGGCATCGCGATTGTAGAATTGGTCGTAGGAAGGTAAAATATTATTAATCGCAGTGCCACCATAACACATCAATTTCTTCTTGATTAAAAAATCTTCTACAATCTTTAAAATATTTTTGATTTCGGCAGTATTCACAATCTTCTTTCCTTTGGTTTCTTCGTTATCGTCTACCGCCTGACGCAAGATTGCTAATTCACATTCTTCAAACGTCATTTTATTATCACATACCGATTGATTGTATTTGTTATATTTTTTCTTAGTTTGTTGTTTTCCCATAAATAATCTTATATAATATAAGATTATTTTAATTTTTAATCATTTTTCTATATATTTACTCAGTTATTTCTTCGTTGGTCTTGTAATATTGAATGACAGAAGCTAGTGGCACAAAACTTGATTGGAAATTATTGAAGAACTCTTCATACTCATTCAATTCTTCGCCTTTCAAATAAAACCGGAACAAGTTCACTTGAATTACATGTCCTAAAACAAGGTCTTTCAATTCCGGATTTTTCTCATTTTTCATACGTTTACTCGGAAGGGCTATGCGGTATTTATCTACATTTGTACAGAGGTCGCATCCGTCTTTGATCGCAAGGGGATAGGTGTTTTCAGCAAGTACTTCCGCAAATGTATTAGAATACATACTGGTAGTTCCGCTTTCTATATTGATATATCTGTTCAAATCGTTACAATATTTATCATCTTTTGTGCATTGAGATTGCTCAGCATAATTAGTATTCAATGATTTATCAAATACGAGAACCACTTTACCCATAATATCACTCAGTTTAGTATTACTATCTACCTTCTTAGTGTATAATTTGTTTTTTAAAGAATAATCAACTGATTTGGCAATCATTTTATAAATAGAATTGTCTTTAGATTTCACGCGTAACTGTATAAAGATGGGGTCTTCATAATTCGGAGACGGACGAGAAAACGCACTACTTACTACACTTGTTAACGCATTGTCTAGTAAAATAGAGTTCTCAGTTTCGTATGTTTGATACGTTTTATCAACACTATACGTGACCTTGGGTTTGTTGTCTATCAAAAAAACCTCGAAATCTACAAACCGGCATCCGCGCTCAATCACATATTTAATCATATCTACATTTACATAATCCCCGGTCACTGCGCTATTATATGAACCTTTTACTACATAATCCTTCAATAATTCATTGGAGTTGTCTTTATTTGTGGAAGACACGTTCACTGGAATACCTTTATTGTTTAATGACGATAATTCACTGGAAGGACTATTGGTAAATCCTTCTTCCACCCCATCACACGCATCTATCTTACATTTCTTATTTTCAAATGATTCACGGAAGTTTAACCATTGTTTTGCATGAACCAATAAAAACTTGGAAAATAAGTAAAATAAGATACATATCGTAACTACGCTTATTATTGTTTGTAACTTCATCGGTTGTTTATAATATACACATAATATATTTTAACAAACAATAATATAATACTTTATAATATATATACCCATACACAGATGGCAGGAGGATTACTAAATATCGTATCTACAGGAAATAATAATGTCATATTAACTGGAAATCCGACTAAGACATTCTTCAAAGTAACATATAGCAAATACAGCAATTTCGGGTTACAAAAATTTCGTATTGATTATAATGGATTAAGAGAACTTCGATTGAATGAACCCTCTACATTTACTTTCAAGATACCGCGTTATGCGGAATTGTTGATGGATACATATATAGTCGTTACTATACCTGATATTTGGAGTCCAATTCATCATCCTACAACTGGAACCGACGGTGATGGTACAAATAATAATTGGGTGCCTTATGAATATCGCTGGATAAAAAATTTGGGATCGATGATGATTCAAGAAGTAGAAATTAATTGTGGTTCCATGAATTTACAGCGTTATAGTGGAGAATATATTGCGTCTATGGTGGAAAGGGATTTTAGTGACGAAAAAAAAGACTTATTTAATAAAATGACAGGCAATGTAGGTGAATTGAATGACCCTGCAAGTTCTCATCATCGTTTAAATTCGTATCCCTCCGCATATCATACAAGTAATTCCACTGGAGCAGAACCTTCTATTCGTGGACGCAATTTGTATATTCCTCTTAACAGTTGGTTTTGTCTAAACAATGGTGCGGCTTTTCCATTGGTTGCCCTGCAGTATAACGAACTTACGATTAATGTGACTATGCGACCTATCAGAGATTTATTTCAAGTAAGAGATGTCTATGATATCGTTTATAATTATCCATATGTACAACCGGATTTCAATGACTCTCGTTTTCAAATGTATCGATTTTTACAAACGCCTCCTTCGGCAGATATCAGTCCATCAAACTATGCGAACAAAGTGTCTACGTGGAACGCAGATGTTCATCTATTATCAACTTATTGTTTCTTATCTAAGGAAGAATCCCAGACTTTCGCAGCAAAAGACCATGTATATTTAGTCAAAGATGTTCATCAATATAAGTTTGAAAACATTACAGGGACAAAAAAAGTGAAGTTAGAGACAAGTGGAATGGTTGCAAGTTGGATGTGGTATTTACAGCGAAACGACGTAAATCTCAGAAATGAATGGGATAATTATTCCAATTGGCCGTATGAACAATTACCTGTGAATATTACTTCCTATTCAGTCAACTCGAATAGTGTAGGAATTTCTCAAGGTGACGGTAATACTGTTTATCCAGATATGCATCCAGGTAATTCTGTGAACACGGGTATCAGTACTACGGGGGATTATGCGGTAGATAACCGTTCTCATATATTAGAAACAATGGGCATTGTGTTAGACGGTGAATATCGTGAAAATATTTTAACACATGGCGTATATGAATATGTAGAAAAATATACACGCACAAAAGGAAATGCGAAGGAAGGATTGTACTGCTATAATTTCTGCTTGAATACAAGTCCATTTGATTATCAACCTTCCGGTGCTATCAATTTGAGTAAATTTAAAAATATTGAGTTGGAGATGACTACATACATACCACCTGTAAGTGATAGTTCTAAGTTTGATATTATTTGTGATATTTGCGGCAATGCAGTTGGTATTCGTAAAGCAAATTGGCGTCTGTATGACTACAACTACAATCTCACCTTATTTGAAGAGCGCTATAATGTACTTTCCTTTGTAGGTGGAAACGCCGGCATGTTATATGCGAAATAATGAGTAGGATTAGACCGCTTTTTTATAAGAGTGTATATTATAAAAAAGAAATTATACATATGGAAAAGATAAATACCACAGAAAAGAAATCAAATAAGAAAACATTTAGTAAAGAACCTGTACATAATACATCTGAATTCCAAGTAGAAAATATGAAACACAAGATACAATCAGTCAAGAAGAAAAAGAAGTTGTATAACTATAAAAATATTGAACAATTGAAAAATATACATGACGACGTTACAACCGACCCCTCGAGTGAGCCGATAATTGAAGGATTACCAACGAATCCTATTGCGAAATTCAAAGAAGACGATTTTGAAGGCGGTAAAGATGATATCTATGAACGTGAAACTCCACCTCCCAAACAAGAGACACCAGATGAAGATAAAGATGAAGGTGATGGGAAATCCACAAAAGAAAAAATAGGCGATTTCTTTTTAAGCATAGATGCATTTGGTGATAAAGTAGTTGAAACATTGATTCGGTCATTTTCTGTCGAAAAAGTGTATGAAAATGATAAAAAAATCGTGAAAGAGTATGTATATAGTTTTTTTGCCATATTCGCCGCATTGTATTTGACTACAAATTTATGCATCACTATGTTTTTACGAATTGATGGAAAACGGTTGGGTATTGCTGAATACGACCCATATGATAAAAATTTCGATACATCTAATTTTGCTACTGGATATCCAGTATTTTATCGTTATACCGAAGAATATATACGTAAAATGAAAGAACCTGCGCCCGAAATACAAAAAGGTCAGGAACCTCAATGGAATATTCCTCACTTTTTATTAGCCGGACCGTTGTTTCTAGCTGACTCGTTCGGAAGTTTTGTTGAAAGTGCTCCCAAATATCTTACTGATTTATTCAATGTAAATGCGCTGTATTTGATGATATTTATGTTTGCGTTCTTTATGGCACGTCACGGTGTGGCAATCATGCAAAGTATAGTGGGGTCAACTATGAAGGGAGATTTTGAAAATCCATATGTGTATATTCCGTTAATTGGTATTCTATGGGTGTTCGCTATGTCTTTTTCTTCTATGAGCGAATCTCGGATTGAACTCTTAAAATCAAATACCTATTTCTTAATCGCTTGGGGTATTATGACAATACTTCAACTTATCATGTTTATATTTTTAGGTCCACTTGTCGGTGTAATGTTGTTTGCAATACTCTTCTTAATTCTAAGCACGGTTTCTATGTGGTTCTATGCTGACTGGAATATAAGTAAAGCATTCCAATTGGTAAACGAATTAAATAAGATGGTGACACAAGAAATGAGGGATTATGAAATGCCCGAAAAAAGTAATTGTCGTAAAACTGGGTTTTTCAGTGACATCGCATTCTATATAAATCGGATGGCACATTTTTCGTATAATAATTTACATTATTTATCGTTTATCGTTTTATTTGGTGTTGCTTGTTCAGATTATTACGCAAATATGAAGAGTGAACGATTAAAAAATATGTTAATACCCTTTACGTTTGCTTTGATGATTGGGTTGAGTACATTAATGGATAATCCATTCGCCTATATATTCCAGACAGCCGAATCACTTTATTAGTCATCCATCCAACATATAATTATATTTACATTGAAAACTAAATAAACACTTTTCAATGTACATATTATCCAAACAATTATGGGAAAGAAGAAACAGAGAGTTCTTCCATTCGTGAGTATATGTACTCCTACTTTTAATCGTCGTCCCTTTATTCAAAACATGTTTGAGTGTTTTCGTAATCAAGACTACCCCAAGTCTAGAATGGAATGGATTATCGTCGATGATGGAACTGATAAAATCGGTGATATGATAAAGGCCGCAGATATTCCACAAATAAAATACTATGAAGTCGATAACAAGATGCCTCTAGGTGCGAAGCGTAATTTTATGCACCAACAAGTAAAAGGTGAGATTATTGTGTATATGGATGATGATGACTACTATCCACCTGAGCGCGTTTCTCACGCAGTCGAAACTTTGTTGGATAATCCAGATGCGTTGTGTGCTGGTTCCAGTGAGATTTATATTTATTTTAAAGGAATGAATAAAATGATGCAATGTGGACCTTATGGACCGAATCACGCTACAGCAGGAACATTTGCTTTCAGAACGCAATTGATTCAGCACACCAAATACGAGGACCACGCTGCTCTCGCAGAAGAGCGAGCATTTTTGAAGGATTACACTGTCCCGTTTGTTCAATTAGACCCGATGAAGAGTATTTTGGTATTTTCACATGACCATAATACATTTGATAAGCGAAAAATGTTTGATCAACAACAAGACCCGAAGTATTTCAAAGAATCTGGTAAAGTAGTCAATAATTTCATTCGTAGAAAGAATGAGAAGACTATCAAAAAGTTCTTTTTAGAGGAGATTGATAATATGTTGAAATATTACGAACCTGGACGTCCGAACATGAAGCCAGACGTGTTGAAACAAATCAAAGAAATTGAAGCAAAACGTGATGCAATGAAGCAAGAAATGTTAGAAAAACAGAAAGAGAATGGTCCGATTATTTTGAACCGCCCTGAAGGACGAGTGCAATTATCCAATAAACAAGTGGTAGAGATTATTAAACAACAGCAAGGCGAATTAGAGAAAATGAAGCAAGAGCGAGCCGAGATTGACCGTCTGTCTGATTTGATGAAACATAAGTTAGTTGAATTGCACAATAAAGCCGTTACTCTGCGTAAAGAAAAGGAAACAATTGAAGGTGAAAAGAATGTGTTAGAACAAAAATTATTGCATAATCATGAAAAGAATGTGTTAGAACAAAAATTATTGAATACTCATAAAAATAATGTATCTGTTACATCCAATAAAAAGGTTTCTTTTATTGAAACTGGAGAAACCCCCGTCAATAAAACCGACCCGGTAGTTTCTGTATAAACCCCTACCTTATCAACACAACTATATAATTACAATTGTGTTGAGACAAATCATTACATCGATAAAGAAACACCGTTCGTCGACCCAAATGTGATGTTGGCGAAAATGTTCAGTATATTTATTCTTCAATTTCATCTAATATAGCGTCCTTTTTGACATTTTTATCTAGAAATCGGTATACTCGTTTAATATCCAACTTGGTAATGTTGGTATCTTGAAACATCTTTTCCACTGCGTTCAATACATCATTCTTTTCATAGAATTCTTTACCCTTGAATAGTCGCAATTCTTGGAACATCGCTAACATATCTTTTTTATCCAAGTCCAGATTTTGACATAGATTAATCAAAAATACCATATTATTATACTCAGTAGAATATTTGGTTAAGACTTTGGTGAAACGTACCTCAGGTGGATTGAAAATCGGTTTATTGTCAAAATATTCGTGGTACAATTTATTATTATAAAACGTTTTAATCAGTGAACTCATTTCATTAAATTGCCATATTTGACTTTGAAAAGTAATACGATCAATGTAATCAGCATAACAAATATTATCTAATACGCGCAAATATAGCGGGAAACTCTTTTCTTTTGGTTGTTCTTCCAGTACATCGACTATGTTTTCATGCCATAATAAAGATATAATTGTTCTGTCAGTTTCATTCATTATTCGCGCATGGTCTTCCAATTTATACTGATAATTAATTAGTTGTTGAGTTGTCTTTTTCGCATCTTCGTTTACTGATTTGCGTTTGAATATAATGTTTAGTTTATTCGTGTCGATGGAATCTGGGTTGTTAATCAATTTACTCACGAATTCTAATTTGCGAAGGTCCCCTTGAATATAATTCAAAATGGTTGTTTGTTTCTCTTCGTCTACATTATGATAATTTTGAATATTATGACTCAGTAAGTTATGTATTTGACTTTGAGTAGGTAGTTTCAACTCGAATAAATTACACACTTTCATTAACTCCTTTAGTTTCTTATCTATGCTGTAATTCCCCACACATATAATCGGGTTCTTAGTGCAACTTTCTAATTTCTGTTTTTTTGTTTTCTTTTGGCGTATTAATTTGATCAACGCATTAATTCCTCCTTTGTCGCCATTGTTCATCCCATCAATCTCGTCCATTAAAATTACAATACGTTTCTTTTTCTTTTCCATCATTTGTAATACATTCTGAGATGCAATATTACTACTGGTAATCGTGTCTATCAAGTTTTTATTTCGCACATCACCTGCATCGTATTTGATAACGTCATATCCTAGATCACGAATAGCGTCCAATACGAATTTTGTTTTTCCAGAACCAGGCGAACCGTATATATAAAATCCCCTTTTATATGAAATGTCGTTCAACGAATTATCAAAATTCGATAATAGCGATTTTAATTCATTCGCTATATGTGTCCTTTCTAGATGTATATTCACGTCGTTCATTATGGAAGTTTTTTTCATATGTTTATGAAATATTCGTTATACTTTATTATATATTTTTTCTATAATATAATAAATCTCTCTACTCTTCTCGCCGATTACTTATCTTGCGAACGCACTGAAATCAGCAGTCACTGGCATGAACTGAGAAGGTTTCTTTTTTTCAACGGCTCCCATATAATCAAACTCGGCGGTTCTGTGATTCTTGCTAGGGAGGGCGGTGTTTTGACTACGAGTGCCCAGTCCGGTTTGTAGTCCAGGAACAGTTTCTTTCTTTTCTTTTACGTCAGTAGGAACCATTTTAAACAATCCAGCAATACCAGAAGCGGTGTCTTTCACAAGTCCACCCGCGGTGCCGGCAGTGTCACGAATCAAGCTATCTGCTGTACCAATCGTTTTTCCAGCAACATCGCCGACAACTTCGACTGATTTACCAGCAACCTCTCCGACGCCGCCCACAGTTTTACCGGCAACCTCTCCTACACCACTCACAGTTTTACCAGCAACCTCTCCTATGCCACCGACTACATCTGTTGCTACCGACCTTCCGTTTTTATCTTCCTTCACCAGAGACTTCCCATTCGTTCCCATGGTTCCTGAACCGCCTTGTCCACCACAGTTCGTGCATGTCACTTCCTTCGGGCAAGACGGACACGTTGGGCATACAGGAGGAACTATTTGAGTCTTCAGAATGTAGTCTTCAGATGTGATATCTTGACTAGATTCTTCAGTTGCCTTGTCATCTTCTGCAACATCACCATTCGCACTCTTTAACTCTAAAATGGTCTTTGCGTTAGGTCCTTCGGTACCCTTTTCTGTGAATTTTGTAATGGATTTCATCACTAGTACTTCACTTGCTGACCCCTCGTGTCCGAGTAACACGACCATAGTTTGTTGTTTGTAAGGTAAATAGACAATCAGGTTTTGACCTAGTTCATCTAAAGCATACATAGGCGTAAACTCAGACATAGTCACATTGGTGCGTTGCTTAATAATGTCAGCATCGGTAGTGATCAATCCTTCACCGCGTCTGTAGATCTTGACATCGCTTGAACCAGTCTTCACAATCAAATCGCCAGTCTTGAAATCGAACTTTACATTCTCGGCTATCTGATACACATCACGGTCCTCGGTATATAGTGTTTCACTTACAAGTCCATTGTTTGACGCATTCGATATTGCGCGATAATGAGTTAACATGACGGGGGTTTCAGTATTGTCAGCAACTTGTTTCTTCTTGCCATCAAATAAATAAGAACCTGCTAATTTATTCTCATCTTTGTCGTGAACCAACAAATAAGTTTGTTCGCCCCATCCAATATAATATACGTTCTTGTTACCCATGTTGGTCGTTTGACTTGGGTATTCCCATGAAGCATGTGAAGGACTAATGGCTCCCATCGTCACACTTGCGTTGTTAGAAGCATCCGACCCGTCGGTATAGTAAGTCACCGAACCAGACCGAGGGGTAATAAATATGTCTCCTTTCACCTCATTTCCAGAAGCATCGGTCCCTTGTGTCTCTACTAAATTTCCATTTTCATTGTCAAACATAATGTTCTCGTGTAATACGTATAAATCTTTGGTAGTAGAATAGTCATTTACCTTTTTAGACATCATTGATGAAGATAACCCTTCACGCATAGAATGTCCAATAAGCATAGAAATTACCAATACAACCAGTAAAATCATGAAAATAACTAGAGGCGTCATTTTGAATTTCATATTTAATTTCATTCTTCAATATACCTTATAACCCGAAAAAAATCGCTTGTGTGAAAATTGATTTGTTTTATTTATATAATATACAAAACAAACCTTGACGATGTTGGCCAGATGTTATGAACCGACCAAACACAAATACGAAATTTGTATAGATGAAGCCGGACGTGGATGTTTATTTGGACATGTGTATATAGCTTGCGTTGTTTTACCTAAAGATGAACATGCGTTTCCTGGAGAAAATATCAAAGATAGTAAGAAATTCACATCTAAAAAGAAAATCCTAGCAGTTGCGAATACAATCAAGGAACACGCCTTGTATTATCATATTGCTCACCTGGATTCACGTGAAATAGATAAGGTAAACATTCTTCAGGCAGTGATGATTGGTATGCATAAGTGCATCCGCGAAACCATCACTCACTTTCAAAAACAAGACAATTCGCTTACTGTAGACGACTTTGCAGCTTTAATTGATGGTAATTACTTCAAACCGTATAATGTGTTTGACGAGAAAAAAGAAATGTTACTCTCTATGGAATCGTATACATTTGAGAAAGGCGATGGCCGATTTATGGGGATTGCTGCTGCTGGAATATTAGCAAAAACCTCTCGAGATACATATGTATTGGATTTATGTGGAGAACACGAGGAGCTTGTTAGTAGATACGGAATGCATACAAATATGGGATACGCCACTAAGACCCATAGAGAAGGAATTTTAGAACATGGTATCACTCAATGGCACCGAAAATCATATGCGCCGTGTAAAGGACACATCGAACGCATTCTTATATAAACAAAGAATCCACATGTTTCTTATCAATATTCATAAACTTCGTTGTATCATCATTCGTACTATAACCAATTAAAAATTGTTTTTTATGGTCGTCATATACAAAACCGGTCGTGTATTCCACAGGACATTTATCAAATGTGAATAACATACTGTGTCTTTTTAATCGGTAATTGTCGGTTGGATCGAGAACCACAAACATATGATAATAAAAACGCATGTTCTCGTAACTCACTATATGACATAAAAACCATAGTTCATTGTCGACGTATACGCCGTTTGTAGACCCTCTAACTCGGCTAAACAAGAGTGGGGTGTTATGACGTTCATAAATAATTGTGTTGCAGGTTCTCGTTGTATCATTTTCAGAATCGTCTATCATTTTTCCTAATTGCAAAGGATACCAGTTGTAGACAAAGTGTAATTCATCTTCTGATTTATGATGAAAGAGAACCCAATTCTTTTCTATTGAATTTTGTTTTTCTATTTTTAAAATATTCGATTTACATATTCCATTCTCGTCTATAATACCCCTCTCTACCTCTATTTTATTCGCATTTATGCCGCGATTACATATATAATGCAACTTGTCGTTGTAATGTATTAACTTCATATCTTCCAACCCTATATATAAGTTGTCAAGTTCTCTATTATGATGTATTTCTATCGTATTTTTTAACGTTTTGTTGTCGTCGGCGAGAACATAAATATTATTATGACTAATAATATTGTCCTTGTTCTCGTACTCGCCATTAGGAGTAATATGATAGTTCACAAACCGTACGTTAATCGCAAGTTCGCCGCCAGGTAGTCTAACTGTAGAGGGGGTTGACATCGAAAATTCGGCATGTGTATTCATATATTCACGACATAACTGTTGAATAAATTCTTGAGGATGTTCTCCGTTGTCATAAACAGAAAGACGATGGGTATAAAATTTATAATTTGATAATATATTTTTAAAAATAGATACATCAGTATTGGAATTGTTTGACAAAAGCTGGTTAATCTTTTTATGAATATCAATGGTGGTTGGTTTCACATAAAAAGCCATAATCGACAATTCATAATCTAATTTATAATCGTATATAGCCTTTTCGTGAAATAAATGGTCATCGCTATAATGATGTATCCGCTGATAATCAGCCATTAGATAGAATTGATAAGCCAACTTATATTTGCATTGTTCTCGATATAATTTTACAATTTCATACAAGTTCTCAATTCGTTCCGGATAGAATTCATACGCTTCCATCCAGTAATGAACCGCGTGAAAAATATAATTAGTGTTAAACAAGTTGTTTGAAAAATACAAGGACTTATACGCCCTGCCGATTGAATAATAACAATACCATATTTCTTCTTTCCATCCCCCGACTTGAATACGTTTCTTATATGTGTCAATCGCACCTTGATATTGTCCCGAGTCCAAATAACTATTGCCAAGATAGAACAAATATCGTTCATTGTTCGGGTCAGTTTCCAACCCTTTCTTCAATAAGCGAATATCGCGTGTGAACTTATCATCCTTTGCGCCTCCGTCCCCGATATCATGAATAAACAAGTCGTTCTTTTGAATACTATCTTGTCTACACGTACGAGGCATATTCATATATTCGTGAGTTACACCCCAATATGAGTAATCAGCACTATTCTTTACAATACGGATGTTTTTATACATAAAACTATCGTTTCCTTGAAATAAAAAATAAGCATCCTTGTCCATAGTCTCTTTGAATTCTTGTATGTCCATAGTACCAACGTTCAGTTTCATATCGGCGTCTAATAACAATATGTAGTCCATATCTTTCATAGAGTGACACGCTTGCAAAGCAAAGTTACGATTAGTAGAGAAATCTACAAAGTCTTTTTCTACTATCTTACCGGGTAATCCTTTTTTCTCAAAATATGTTCGAATAATATCCTTAGTGTCGTCAGAACTACCCGTATCGCAAATACAATACCCATCAATAAACGGGAGAACTGAATCAAAAAATCGTGTTATTATTTTACTTTCGTTCTTGACTATCATATTCAAGCATATTTTAGGCATTCTTGTATGTAGTGAATAAAAAAACACTCTTTAACTTTATTTTTTCTAACTATATAGTAGTTTATAATATGTCATTCACACGTTTTCATGATGATCCTTATCGTATCAAAAAACAACTAGAAGAAACGACTTTTACAGGAAGATATATGTTGAATACTCCTGGACAAGGAGTCGATTTGCCTTTCGTACAAGACCCTCAGTTACGCCTTCAAAAATGGGGGGCCAACCTAAGAAATAATACAATCAATTTGGAAAGTGATTTAATGGGTTTAACAAGACCATTGAACCGAGATTTAGTGAATCAAAACAACCACGCAATACAAGCAGTATCTTCCTCGGCAATCACCTATAAAAACGCAAATCCGATTGTAGATGAATCTCGCACAACTCACCCTGCTTGGAAATTACGAGGTTTAGAACAATCCCGTTGGGAGCAACCTATTTTGGACCCTCAATCAAATCTCGAGAAAAAGTTCCCTAACAATCTTCAAACCAGAATTTTAGAAAAAGACCATTTCAAACCTAAGGTTCCTGTCGTAAATAACGCAAATTCTTTCTACCTTACTGGTTCTTCTATATGCACCAACGGGAAAATAGATAAATGTGTATAAGGAAACCAAATAATCAAACGAAGTAATGTTTTGTAAATATATAATATATAAATTTATATTTACATAATATAAATGGAAGTAATCGTACCGTTATTTGCTTTAACAGGATTGTATTTAATTGATAAGCAACAAAAAGATGAAGAACCTGAAAATTTTGAAAATCATGGTGGTTTACCTAACACAAACATAGCAGATGTGAACTATTTACAAAAAGACCGTGTCGAATCTTCTGAATTAGATAAAACCGCAGAACTTACCGTATTGAATAAATTCAATAACCAATCTGGAGTATATACTGACAAGTATTTTCAACCTTCTCAGAATAAATCCGCCGTGACAAACGATAATTTGGACTATGTTTCACTTAGTGGACAACGTGTAGGAGGAAACTATTTTGAACATAACAACATGACCCCTTATTTCGGTGGTAATAATCGCGGTACTACCAAAGATGCTAACTCTTACGAGGGATTATTGGATTCTTATACCGGAACCGGTTCTCAAGAGATTTCCAAACAAGAGCAATCGCCATTATTCGCACCCGATGATAATGTACAATGGGCTCATGGTACTCCCAATCAAACTGATTTTGTCAAATCCCGTATCAATCCGAGTATGAAGATGGCGAATGTGAACCCTTTTGAGGAAAAACAAGTCGCTCCCGGATTAGGTTTAGGATACACAACCGAAGGTGCTGATGGATTTAACTCGGGAATGATGAACCGTGAGTCATGGCAACCCAAGACGGTAGACGAATTACGTGTAGATAGCAACCCAAGAGCCTCTGGAATTAGCATGATGGGTCACGAAGGCCCGGCCAATAGTCATATTAAGCAAATTGCTACTACTGAGCAAATGGGTATTATGGAGAAACATAGACCCGAACGTTCTTTTGTTCTGGATGATCGCAATGCGGGGGGTGACATTGGACGACTCTTTGTCACCGGTGGTTTAGAGAAAGGTCAATCTCTCCGTTCCATTCCGGTTGAACGTCACGTGACCCGTCCCGATACTAGCACTGATTACATGGGTGTTGCTGGAACTCAAAACGAAGCCGCATATGTTCCAGGTGAATACATGCCAACCCATATGCAACACTTGGGCGCTGTTCCTGTTGGTGTTGCGAATGCCAGAGGTCGCAGCAATGCTGGTGAAAACGATTACAGTATTCGTTCCAACAAAGCATATGCCAATAATCGTTCTGCGAATCAACAAGACAGTTATTTCGGTGCGGTAGGTAACAGTTTAGGCGCTGCCGTCGCTCCATTATTGGACATGCTCAAACCTTCTCGTAAAGAGAACATGATTGGCACTATGCGTCCTTACCAAAACCCAGGTACCGCGGTTGGTCAGAGTTATGTATTCAATCCTAGTGACAAGCCTGCTCCCACCATTCGTGAGACAACTGAGAATTCGAAATTCCACATGAACGTGAATGCGAACCAAAACGGAGGCGCATATCACGTTACCGAACATCAAGTAACAGATACTGCAAGAAACGACACAGGTGACTTCTATTATGCTGGTAATGCAGGTGCTGGTGCCGGAACTCGTCAAACCTCTTCTTACGAGTCTGGATATAATCAGCGCAATAATGATATCAAATCCAGCACCATTGACGGTTATATGGTGAAGGGAAATATGTCTTTGTTGAATAGCGATGTGAACATGACACAAAAAGAACGCGATTCAATGTTAAAGAATGAACGTTCGATTAGTGGTAATATGCCTTATAGAGCACCAGAGGTATCCAGTATGGGACAATTGTCAGGTAATGTAAAAGAGTACAACACCAAAATTCAGATGGAACGCACTGCTCCTGAGATGATGTTAAATCTACAATCCAATCCATATGTGGTTGACTACAAAAAAGGTCTATAAACACCTTAAAATAATATTTTGAATTACACAATACATAATATTATTTCACTTATTTAATCGGAACAGGAGCACCAATATAAATCAATAAGCCGGTAACCTGGTCGGCGATATCACAATGAATAATAATGTCATTATTCAAACTGTCTACGTTACCAATCACTTTGAAATTTTCATCAAAAATGTTTCCGATAGACAAGATATTCAATGCTTTATCGCCTATATCAATATTACCAATCACCATATTCGAATCTTTGATGACATACAAATCCTTTGGATAAGGCATCGAACGTATTATATTTTTATCAATCACCCCATTTGATGGCGACGCTTCTACATTCGACCCAGTTCCCCATAATTCATAATTATATTTGTTCATGTCTATTTTATTTGTAATTTTCAATTGAAAACTGCTTGGAAAATATTTACCATCTTTGGGTGAAAGAGCAATATAACTATTCAATTTGTTTGTTTCCATTGGTAATTCTACATCAGTTATTTCATTTTTTTTTATTTCTTCTGATGATTGATTCATATCTTCTGTTTGTTTTTCCAATACACATCCCATAGTATAAATTATAGCATTATTTTTTTTGCTAAAGTCCATACGTTCTTGTGAAATCGGTTCATTATTATTTTGTATTTCTTCAATCAATACTGCGAAATTAGCAATTTCAGGTATAGATTTAGCCTCACCATCTTCAAATTCGTTTTTTGCGTCGTATGCAACCGCATTTTCCATTTCTTTTGTTGTTAACGATTCTTGAATATCTACTTGATAAATTAAACTAACGCATACAATCACAAATAACAGTGCAATTATCCAGACAAATTTCATCTTTGATATAACTTTACATTTTATTTACAATGACATCTTTGATAACACTTCGAATGATTTTATCACGGAACAATTTAGATTCTTGTTCTCCAAATCCACCTAAAATCGCATCGGATAGTTTCATAAACTCTTGATTGTCTGGCGTATCCATTTCTGTATAATTCGGATGTATTTCTGTCCATTGACGCATGGTTTTACAATTTTTATTTGCGACACGGTCCACTAAGTCCTTGATTGTTTGTTTCGAATTATCTTCTTTTGACCATTCGTCATTTTCACGAATATACACGGTTTCGCGTTTCAAATCCGTACAATGCATCGGTCGTTTATATGTATCAATTTCTCGCAATTTATTCACTAAAATACGTGAAATTCCGTTCACATATCCTAACCGCCCAGTTTCTGTTAAATCTTCTATATCTAACGTCATGTTCTCCAAAAAATCGGACATATTCATTGCGTCTTTACACTGTTCATTCAAAAATACATTCAAATTGAATTTTTGGTTATTATTTATCGTGTTATTTGTAATTGTTTGATGACTATGTTTTACACTTTCTACTAATTGTTTTTGCAATTCTTGATTATCTTTATGTTGTTCCACCATTAATTCTTTGAATTCCTGATTACTCGTCATCAATTCTTGATTTTGTTTAACCAATTCTAATAAAATATTTGAACTATTATTCGGGGAATCAAGTTCGTTATCCAATTCTATATCCATATCGACTTGCGATGTTTCATATAAAACTTCGTCGGGAATTTGTAAATTACATTTTTTACTGTGACGCCATAGGCCCGTTCTGTCTTTGTATTCCTTATTACACTCACCACATATGAAGCGGCATTTTTCGGCATTTTTCGGTTGCGGTTCTGTTGCCGATTTATGTTTTGCAGTGGTCAAATGTTTATCATAATTACTTTTTTTGCTGCATATAAACTTACATATTACACAACTATAAATTTCGGCATTTTTTGGCATTTTTTTATGTTGCGAGTGTTGCTATATTTTAGCAACATAAAAAATGCCTAAACTCTTTTTTGAAAAAACAATAAAAAAAGTATGCAGTCAAAAAAAATAGACAAAAATGAAAATCATAGCATTATGCTTTGAACGTGTTTTTAAAAACTTCGTTTTCGGAAACTATTTTGGAAAAATGAAAATTGGACATTTTAAAAATGTCCAAAAGTGAAAAAATCTACAGAGAGTTGGAAAACAAAAACACACACTTTTAGAAATTATAGATAAATTATTTTAATAAGATATTTAAAGATTGTGTGCATAACTATAGTAGATATCAATTAGATATATTATAATTATGAGTGAAGATGATAAGAAGCATATTTCGATGGTCGTGTGTGGACACGTAGATGCCGGAAAGTCAACAACTACCGGACATTTGATTTTCAAATTGGGTGGAATTTCTGCTCGTGAGATGGAGAAGCTTCAGACAGAGGCAGACCAGCAAGGAAAGAGTTCTTTTGCGTTTGCTTATTACATGGACAAGGATAAGGCGGAGCGTGAGCGCGGTGTAACGATTAATTGTACCACGAAGGAGTTTCATACAGATAGTTACCATTATACTATTGTGGATGCTCCTGGACACAGAGATTATGTAAAGAATATGATTACCGGTGCTGGATGTGCCGATGTTGCACTATTGCTGGTGCCGGCCGAGATGGGTGGTTTTGAAAGCGCTATCGCAAAGGGTGACCACAGTTCGGGTGAGGTTCAAGGACAGACTCGTCAGCACGCTCGTCTTCTGGGTCTTCTGGGTATCGAAAAGATCATTGTAGGTGTAAATAAGATGGATTCTTGTGACTGGTCGGAGCAGCGTTTCAATGAAATTAAGGAAGAGATGTCGAAGATGCTTCAACAATCAGGTTTCAAACCCAAACAAGTGCCATTTATTCCTTATTCTGGTTATCATGGCGAGAATATGGTTGATAAAACCGATAAGATGCCTTGGTATAAGGGATGGAGTGCAAACTTGAGTAAAGATGAAATAGTCGAGGGAGTCACTCTATATGATGCTCTTGAGAAGTTTGCTCGCCCTCCTGTTCGTTTCCCTGATAGAACAGTTCGTATTCCTATTAATGGTATTCACAAGATTAAGGGCGTAGGTGATGTCATTACAGGTCGTATAGAACAAGGAACCATCAATTCTGGAGACACAGTTCGCATTGCTCCTCGTGGTATTAGTGGACTCAAAGTGTTCAGCATTGAAATGCATCATAAGACTTGGCCAAATGCCAAGCCAGGTGATAATGTAGGTATGAACATTAAGGGTCTAGACAAGAATAATCTACCAAAGGTAGGTGACGTGATTTCTCTTGAGAAGGAACCACTATTGGAACCGGTTGAGAGTTTCATTGCGCAGATTGTAGTCCAAGAGCATCCCGGTCAACTAAAACCTGGATTTGCACCATTGGTCCACGTCAGAACCGCAAAGTCTTCTTGTAAGATGACTAAGATTCTATGGAAGATGGGTAAAAAGACTGGAAATGAGAAATTGGAAAACCCCCCTTTCTTGGAGATGGGTGAATCTGCTGAGGTCGAGTTTACCCCTAAGCAACCACTTTATTTGGAATCATTCGTTGATTGTCCTGGTCTGGGTAGAGTGGCAGTGATGGACCAAAACCAATTGGTAATGCTTGGAAAGGTCATGAGTGTTAAGTATAAACCATACAAGTAAATAATATACGTAAATCGTGTATACATTGTATCAACTCTCTAATTATACACAAATAAATATAGTGATTTTTCAACATATATTATGTTTGTTACAAAACACCCATAATATGAATACATCGCTGGAATACTAGTTCACAAGATTTAAATTATTGTATGTTTTTATTTGTAATATGAATATAATAAGAAATATTCATGTTAGTCATTGCGCATCGCGGTTATTCTGATAAATGTGGGGATAACAACATTCCATCATTTTTAGAAGCAGTACATTATGGATTTGACATGGTAGAAATGGACATTCAATTATGTAAAACCGGTGAAATAATTGTATACCACGATACATATTTACATAATAAACCAATTAGTGATTATACATTCAAAGAGCTACAAGAAAACGATATAGTCGGTTTATCTACAGTGTTTGATATAATCAAAATAGAAACAATCAAAATTTATCTAGATATCAAAGGGAATACAGATGTCATATATCCATTGATTGATATGTTGCGTTCAAGATTTTCAAGTAGACAATTGCAACGCATTTATATTAGTGGTTTCAGTCGGCATTTTGTAAAACCATTATTAGAATCTAAAATACCAGTAAAGATTGGATTATCTATATGTAACTCGTTTGAAAAAGACGACTTAGAATACCTAATCCGAAACATGAATTTTGTATGCATGGATTGGTCCTCGTTAAACCATGAAAATATAGAAATGCTTCATCATAAAGGTATTTTTGTATATACGTTCACATGCAGTGACGATTATATATTGCAACACATGAAACAATTCAAAATAGATGGTATTGTAACCAACTATGTATTATAAACCACGTCATGATTACCACGTCAGGATTACCACGTCAGAAATAACCCATATATGGTAATAAATACGTAAAAATAATATAAAAAATTTAGCAGTACTAGTGTATATATATATATTATGCGAACGATGTTATGTTTACTAATTCCTTTTCTTACAAGCGCTTTGTGCATGATACCTACACCTGTTTACAAACCGAAAGAAGTTGTAATTCGTGGGACTATAGACCCTTTTAGAAAGTTCGACCCACTTCAGTTATCAAACGACGAGGAACGCAGCGTTTTTTTTAGAGAAGCTGAACTAAAGCACGGACGTATTGCGATGATTGCTTCTGCTACAATTCCTGTGGTGGAACAGTTTACTCATAAAACGAGTATTCACGAGTTTGATAATTTGCCGGCTAATATACAATTGTTGGTTATTGGAACAACATTCATCTCTGAATTTTCCTCTATGTTTCGCGGATGGGAAAATCCTCTAGAGAAACCATTTACACTTCGTCCAGATTATCAACCGGGAGATTACGAATTCAATACAATTGACTTGACCACGGAAGAAAGCGGCGAACTTCTAGATAAAGAGTTGAACAATGGTCGTCTGGCAATGATTGGTGTGTTGGGTATGATTGCGCAAGAACTAGTTACAGATAGTCCGTTGTTTTGAATAAAATTGAAATAATATAGCGATTACTAATGAAATACAGAACAAAACTACCAACAATGAGCAATACACGTAAACAAACAATCCGAAATACCTATCATATCATTTATAATTTGAATATAAATGATGTATACAATACAAATACTTTACAAACGTCCATTCGCAGTCAGATAGAAAACCATAAAACAAGCAATCGATTACAAGAGTTAGAACAAAAATTAATCGACTGGAAAATTGCGAATAAAGACCAACATAGCGAAGAAAGTTGTCCTATATGTTATGAACGAATACAAACAAGCAACTTTATTGCACCTCCTTGTGGTCATAAAATATGCCTAGGATGTTATAAACAGACCATATTATCCAACATTGAATCCGCGAACAATTGTTGTTTGTGTAGGCAATGTATTTTGTAACAAAAAAATAGTCGTGTATATTACTATAGATATGAAGTATTTACTGTATTTTTTATTTATGTGCGTTTACTTAAGTAATAGCCGAATTGTATGTGAAAATATACCATCGATACATTTTACTCACAATAATTTTATTTTAGTAAAAGATACGATAGACGAAGAGGTAGCAAATCGTTTTATTTACGAGTTAAACCAGATGCCAACTAAAGAGAATGTAACTGTATATCTGGATACAAACGGTGGTTCAGTTGAGCATGGAAACAAGATGCTAACAGAAATACAAAAATATAATTTAAGTTGTGTTGCTGAGCGTGCTTATAGTATGGGGTTTGTTTTATTGCAAGGATGTAATAAACGATATATTACGCCATACGGTCGAATTATGCAACATCAAATAAGTTATGGTGTTCAAAATGAGAAGGGTAAAATAGATAGTTATGTAAATTTCATTGATCAAGTAGAAGACCAACTTGCGAACATGCAGGCATCCAAAATCAACATGTCGGTAGATACATTTCGTCTGAAAACAATGAATGATTGGTGGTTGATTGGTCAAAATGCCGTCCAAAACAACTGCGTTGATAACATAATGAATGTATATTGTGATTCAAAATTGACAAAAATGAATTATACAGTTTCATTTGGACCTTATCATCAAGTATATTCTCGTTGTCCTTTGGTATCTGAACCCATTGATTCTTTTATTGCCTCGGCAAAAATATAAAATATTTATTTGACAATAATTCATATAAATATTTTTGGTTTGATTATACAAGATGTCTTTGAAAACAACTACATTACATACACAGCAAGATCTATTACTCGATAGTTTGAAGGATTTTTATACGGAAACCGAAAATCTAAAAAAAATAATAGATATAGTAAATGGTGAATCAAAGATATCACTACGTATTGTCGACTGGTTCGTGACAAACTACGCAAAGAAGTATTTTACTGTATACGAAATACCAATGTTATTGGGTACAAAAGAGGAGAATGTGCGTTTCAAAGTATATAATGAATACAAATTGAAACTCAAAGCATATTCGAAAAAACGATTCGACCCTTTTTGCAGATGGGACCGAATTGAGATACCATATAACGATACTATGTATATGGAAACAACGATTGGACAACTCAACTTCTTCAAATGGGCATTACAACATAAGGTCATTGATTATATTGAACGGCATTATCAGCACATAGAGCAAGACATGAATAATCGTAACAGCACTTCCAAAAGAAAAGAAAGCATTGATGAAACAAAGCAAACCGATAAAGCGAAAACGCGAAAAAAACGAGAGGAATTATCAATTTCCGCTTGTAAATGTATTAAGAAAGAAAGTGTGAAAATAATTGTAAAATTCAATTAATCAGGTTATTTATGGGAAGGGAATAGTCAACCCGTAAGAATGAGAAGACTTCTCTATATTTTCATATTTGTTATTGGCTGCGTTGAAATATGTATGTTTATTTAATTGTTCAGTAATAAAGTCGCTAATGTTAGTAATCCAAACATCCCCTTCGTCGTTATCATAATTCACATCTTTATTAGTGTCAAGTATTAATACAGGTGTTTCTAATTCTTTATTTTTCAACCATACATCGTGATAAGTTTGGCATCTTTGTAAATATTCTAAAGCAATGTTCGATTCCCCGTCACGAGAACGTTTTTTAATTCGGTTGAGACAAACATCCGCAGTTGTATCTAAATATACGTATCCGGTAGGTTGATATAAGTCTTTATGTTCATCGTAAAATAAGTTGTAAATTTTGTATTCCATTTCGTTCATAACCCCGTCATCGTAAAGCATTTTTGCGAAAATATTCGCATCTGCTTCAATTGAACGTTCGCAAATAATAATTTTGCAATCTGGATTATCATTGATAGCATTTTTTAGATTTGCAATACGAGTGCAACACGCCATAATCTGAAAAGGAAATGCGTATTTTTCTGAATCTTGATAGAAATGTTTTAAAATAGTTGTATCTTCACTATCTTTGATGGTATCCCATTTATCAACCGGTTCTTTTAGAAATAAAACCTTATTTTTATGATGAATTTCTAATTCATCTTGTAGTTTTTGTAGAATGGTTGATTTACCAGTTCCGATATTGCCCTCAATGTTGATAATCAAAGGAAACTTCATGATGATTCGTTTTGTGTATATATATTATTTACAAAAATAATCAGTTTCAATTTTATATTGTTATACCGTTATATCCGAAAATTTAATCTATATAAATATATATATAAATGTCTGATAAGGAGACTACACAAATGGTAAGGCGTGGGTCGATTGACGAACTTGCTGAAAAAATCCAAACTACGGTATCTAATCAAGATTTTCAACAGAAATCAGCGGTATATGTGAGTTTTGTTCTTGAGCTATATCGTGTTCTCATGGGGTCTATGTTGGTAATGTTCGTTCCTCAGAAGTGCGGAGACCATATTTGTGGTATGTTTGAAAATACTACCGTAATTCCCGAAATATACAATACAGCGATTGCTATGAACGCTTATTCGCTATTATGTTTTTTGATTATGTACATGGTAGAGATCAAACGCGAAAACAAATTAATAAATTATTTAGAAGTAGATAAAACATTGGCTTTTGACAACGAATCTGTTGGCGAGGCACTAGTAAACCTGTCTGAAGAAAAAAAAGAAGCAATTTGGGCACTTGACAGACGGTACCTGCATTCTGGATACCTTGCATTGAGTGCTTTTGTCATTAATGCTGGTATGAGTGGGTATGTCGTATTTACTAATTATTTAGATGATAAAACATTTACCGTATACTTGACTAATACGCTATTCATGGGACTGAAAGTAAAAGAAACATATGATATTGTTAATACCAAGAAAAATGTATTTTATTCTGCTTATTTAACTGATAGAATACAGTTCAATGCGGTGGATAAAGATAAAATGATTGAAAACGAGGTGGATACGTTGAATACTATGGAGAATCAAGGGACAAATGAGTTGGTCGTTTTGGAAGAAGAAGAATAATTATACGAGAAATAAAGCTGGGTGTTTGTATTTGTCGTGCATATGTCACATGTATTGGATAATCTATATAAACGCGTTTGTATACATAATACAAATGTCACGACCAGATTGGAATGAATACTTCAAAGAAATAGTCCAAGTCACTTCACGTAGGTCTCCATGTACACGTTTAAAAGTAGGCTGCTTATTTATAAAAGATAACAGGATTGTGAGTCAAGGATATAACGGATTCTTACCAGATTGCCCACACGATAGTATTATTCGAGATAATCACGAACAAGCGACGATTCATGCTGAACAAAACGCATTATGTGACTGTGCGAATAGGGGAGTGTCATGTAAGGATTGTGTTGTTTATATCACACATTACCCTTGCTTAGTTTGTATACGTTTATTATTGGCGGCAGGTGTAAAAGAAATTCGATACATAGAAGATTATAAAAACGACGATTTAGTCAACTACTTTGCTTTACAAAAAAATGTAAACATTACAAAAATATAGGGCGGGAAAAAAATATAGAAACAAGTACTTAACATTTATAAACGAATGAATGTTAAGACAAATTTTTAAAAAAGAAATACAAACTGTATCATTTGAAGATGTACAATATGCGGTGAAGCATAATGATGATTTTTTAATAATTAATACATTGAACGAAGGTGACCAAGAACATTTGATTACTGGTACAATGTATTATAAAAACGAAGAAGAGAAAATCAATTCATTCGTGAACAATTATGATTTTTCAAGTAAGAAAATAATTATATACAGTGAGAATGCGAATGATAAAAGTGCAGAAAAGAAATATCATCAAATTACTTCATTGGGTTTTCAAAATGTATACATTTATCCAGGAGGGCTATTCGAATGGTTATGTTTACAAGATATTTATGGAGAGGAACATTTCCCTACTACAAAACCATTGCTTGATATTTTGAAATACAAACCAAAATCGTGTTTTTAATCCCAACTAGCAGGACGATGTTTCTTTCCTCCGTCATAAAGTACAGCAAAATTTTCGTCTACCAACCATCCGTTGATATGCTCGTCGCCCAAATACACATCCGCTAAAATACGACCATACTTTTCGTTAGAAACGTTACGTAGTTCTACAATTTTTCCCATAATTCTCTCTGAAAGGGCATCACGAACAAAATACGCTAATTCCTTTTCAGCTTCGGACTTTCCACGAATTTCAGGAGTATCAATGCCGTTCAATCTAACAGAAAACCGGTAAATTGGTGCATCTGTATTAGGTAATTTTGCAGCAATGGTGATGGTATCTCCATCATATACCTTGATAACTTTACCATATTGAATTGGATGGACAAACGGAATCGTATCATTATAACTGATTGAGTCTAAATACGAGGTATTCATATTATATATATATATCATATTCATAATATTTTTTATACCTTTTTCTACTCTGATTAAAAAATTGATTTGAATATTTTATATCATTTGAATAGTAGTTAGAATAATTCTATTCAAAGTAAATCAATGGACCTCACGCAAAATAAGCTATCAAGGAGTGAATGGGAATCAATTGAAGTTCCCTCTTCTTCGGAAGAAAAGGCGATTTTAAAAATGATGATAGATGGATTTCATCATGCAGATATACATACAAACAAAAATCAATCCCTGTATTCTTTCACCAAGATAGAAAAAACAGACGAAACTGAAATGTTGTTATTTGAACGTTATTTCAAAGACACTATGGAAAAAAGTATAAAAAAATATGGAAAAAATATCACTTCACAAACAAACACTATGCACGGTGCGCCTATAAAAAAAATGAAAAGTGCTGATATGATTCGCATTAATAATCTTGAAACCAATATCAAAGAAAATAAACAACACATTTACGAATTTGTATTGTTGGAGTTATTCCACGAATTATTGAAAAACTTACACAAAAATAAACCCCAGTTTGCCTTGTATTTGTATACACTGAGACGACTCGAACAAAACAGCATTCATTGTGTCAATCAACATGTGGCAAGTACAATTAATCGATATTTGATACATGCTGAGATGCGAATTGACGCAGATGATATTATCAAAAACGCATACAATTTCATTGAACGTAATTCGTACTTGCTAAAATATCAGGATTTAACATTGTTTGAACATCAACAAAAATTATTCGGATTGTTTGATTCTGATGAACAAGTTGCTCCGAAATTGGTGTTGTATACTGCCCCAACAGGAACTGGAAAAACAATCTCTCCTGTAGGATTATCTGAAGGGAAACGCATTATATTTGTATGTGTAGCACGTCATATTGGTCTGGCTCTTGCGAAAGCATGCATTTCAGTAGAGAAAAAAATAGCATTCGCATTTGGATGTAAAGATGAAACTGATATTCGACTTCACTATTTCTCGGCGGTGAATTATACTAAGAACCGGCGTTCGGGAGGCATTGGTAAAGTAGATAACAGTGTGGGTACAAATGTTGAAATTATGATTTGCGATGTCCAGTCGTATTTGACTTCTATGAATTACATGTTGAAATTTAATCCAGTAGAACAGTTGGTAACTTATTGGGATGAACCTACAATTACTATGGATTATGATGAACATGATTTACATAGCGCGATTCATCAAAATTGGAAAGAAAACAAAATACCGAACATGGTTTTATCTTGCGCTACGCTACCGAGTGAAGATGAAATAAAGAGTGTATTTGCGGATTTCCAGGATAAATTTGAACAAGCAGAGATTCATACAATCAAAAGTTATGATTGTCGTAAGTCAATTCCAATGATAAATAAACAAGGTTTCGCAGTGGTTCCTCATCTACTGTATGAGAATTATGCTGAATTGGTCGAATGTGTACATTATTGTAAAGAGAATTTGACGTTGTTGCGATATTTTGACTTGAAAGAAATCATTCGTTTCATTGAATATGTTACAACAAATGAATTTGTATTACCTTGTGTAGAATTCGAGGAACATTTCCAGCGTATCGCAGATGTCACTATGAATTCTATCAAATTCTATTATTTGGAGGTCTTGTCGCATTGCAAACCTGAATCTTGGACTACGGTCTATAATTACATGAAAAATACACAATTGTCAAATTTCGATAAGGCAACGCAGAGTGGTTTTGGAGAAACAAAACTGAATACAAACCCAAATAGTAAGGGTATTTTGTTGACTACATCTGATGCACATACATTAACAGATGGTCCGACTATCTTCTTATGCGAGGACGTGAAGAAAATCGGCAATTTCTATATGCAACAGTCGAATATTCCAACTGTGATGTTTCAAAGTATATTACACAATATTTCAAAGAATGATGAAATCATCCACAAAATTACTTATTTGGAAAATGCGATTGCCAATAAAGAAACAAAGGTCGGTGCGGACAATGAAGAAACGAGTGCTCGTGAAAGTGGTCGGTTATGTCATGAATCGCAACAATGGATGAACCAAATCGAAAAAATGCGCAAAGAGATTAAGTTGATTTCGTTAGATGCGTCGCATGTACCCAATTCAGTTGCTCATCAAAAATTATGGACACCGGATAACGAAGTACGCGAAAATGCGTTTGTAGCATCATTGGACGAAGAACATACACGCACAATCATGTCGCTTAACATTGATAATCATCTGAAGGTATTATTACTTCTGGGTATAGGTATGTTTATCGAAAACGTGGATGTGAAATATATGGAGTTAATGAAACAATTGGCATCTGAACAGCGTTTATTCATTATCATTGCTTCGTCTGATTACATATATGGAACAAATTATCAGTTTTGTCACGGATTCATTGGTAAGGACTTGACGAAAATGACTCAGCAAAAAACACTACAAGCACTCGGTCGTATTGGTCGTAATAATATCCAACAAGACTATAGTGTGCGTTTCCGAGATGATAATATGATATCACAACTATTCAAACCTGCTGAACATAACGTAGAAGCAACCAATATGTGCAAACTCTTTTCAAGTGAGAATTAGAAATACTAAAAGTAGAATTGTAATACTGTAATAAGAAATATGTATTTTTTATTTACATTATCACATCATAAATGGTATGATAATTATTTTTTAGTGATATTAAATAATACTATGAGTAATATATAATACTATGCATCGTCGCGGATATCACGGTAGACGTCATTTTCATGGTAGACCATTTTATGGAGGTTGGAGAGGTTATGGTTATGGTCGTCCTTACTTAGGGGGATGGGGATATCGTCCTTTTATCGGATATCCTTATTATAACCCGATTCTTTGGTAAAATTTTGTAAAAAGTGCGCAATAAATATCCTGATAATATTATTGTTGCTGGTAATGTGGTGACCAGTGAGATGGTAGAAGCGTTGATTTTGTCGGATGGCGTGGATGTGGCAAAAGTGTTTGGCGCAGGAGGTGATTTCGTCATGGTAGGTGGACAATTCGCGGGACACGACCAACACCCAGGTGAAGTCATGGAAGATGAAAATGGAAAAAAGTACAAGGCATTTCACGGTATGAGTTCAGACAAGGCGCAAAATACACACTTTGGCAAAATGAATTCTTATAGAGCATCTGAAGGACGCGTGTTAAAAATACCTTACAAAGGCGATTTGAACACTACTGTTTTGGATTATTTAGGTGGACTGCGTAGCACATATACGTATATCAACGCACCTACGATTAAACAAATAGCTAAGTGCACCACATTTATTCGCGTTTCCCAGCAAGTTAACAATTATTTTGGAGGGAATTAAGAAGTTATTGTAAACTTTTTCTATATATATTATAGAAAAAGTATGAATTTAGTTTTAGATACAGACATCATATGTAATTTCATAGCAGGAGGATTATTAATTGCTGTATCTGGGTATATATCGAAATTTCATAGTCCATACGTAAGTGGTCTATTATACGGTTCTTTACCATTAGGGGCTTATTATTTGTATTTGTATTCCATTTACAATGGAGGGACTAAGTCGAATTTTATAACGGATTTAGATAAGGGTCGCGAATTTGTAAACGGATCCGTGATTGGTGGCGTTATATGGGTGATTATGTTAGCGATGCTTTATCTGAATCTCCAGAATCCAATTAATATGGTTTTTATTTCGTCGATTCTATATGTGTTGATTCTATTTTTACAACTTCGTTTGGCTACGAATAAATAGGTAAAATGGTTTTCAATTCAGTTGTATTGATTGCGTTATTGCCAAAATATAATTCTACGAATTCGGTAGTTCTTTTATCTGTAAACGATTTAATTAATGATTTGTATTTTTTCATCAATTCTTTCTTGGAAATGTCTTTGTTATAACGAATATTGATAAGATGATTTTCTATCAAATAAGGTCCGCTCATGTCTACAACCGCATAGGAAAATATATATTTTCCTTTTCCATATCCACGGTTCAATACCATGGTCAATCCATTAACACCTTCTTTGCGTATATAATTTTTCTTCTTTGGGTCTTTGTATTGGGTTTGTACCAATTTATTATTTTTAACATCGCCACTATAGATTAATCTTGTTTGTTCTTTATCGTCAGTTAACGAGTCTTTTACCTGATTCCATACAACAGTACCAACATTCACATCGAACCCCAATTGCGATAACGTTTTTGAACCTTCGTATAGTTCTTTGATACGACGTGTATTCGAAATGCTATTGAATAATGTAGTAGTTGACGCATTCATGGTGAATTGGTCATTATGGTCCTCAGGTGGAGTCGTATTTTGAATAATAAATATAATTGTATCTTGTGCGGTTTCCATAAATAAATTCGCGTCACAATGGATAATATCGATAATTTTGTATTTTTCATAAATGTGATGTCGTAACAAAGAATAATATAGGCAATTTACAAAATTCTTAGGAAGAACGAATGCCAATATTCCATCTGTTTCTAAGAATTGAAGAGAATGAATAATAAATAGAGTGAAAATGTTTGGACGACCATCAATGAATTCGTGGAAAATTTCATCTACGTCACTTTTTTTCATCACAAAATATGGTGGGTTGCCAATAATCAAATCAAACTTTTTATTGGAATTCCATTTTAAATAATCTTGGTTAATAAGCGTTAATTGATTGGCCTCATACGTTTTGTTTTTAATGTTTTCGAAAATAGTATTGTTCAATTCAATTCCAGTGATATCTACATTTTGATAAGTTCGGTCAATTACATTTAAGAACTCACCAGACCCACAAGAAGGTTCTAATATGGTTTGGATAGTCGGATTTTCTTTGTTTACTCGTTCAATGGTCATATTGATAATACTTTGTGGAGTAAAGAAGATAC
>Ga0209046_1000257_pt1 | contig 34729 bp, 33 predicted proteins | sample SaaInlV_200m_DNA_5_FD_184669 | JGI IMG/M metagenome (GOLD analysis project Ga0209046, IMG submission 184669) | Marine microbial communities from expanding oxygen minimum zones in the Saanich Inlet - Saanich Inlet SI073_LV_150m_DNA (SPAdes) (version 2) | ecosystem: Environmental > Aquatic >... | reverse complement strand
AAACAAAGAAGAAATTCGTAGCATCCAGACAAAATTGGTCTTGCGACGACTGTAAGACACAGTTAAGCGCTTGGTTTGAAGTGGACCATGTGGTTAGATTAGAACACGGTGGAGGGAATCATGTAGATAATTTAGTTGCTTTATGTCGAGAATGTCACGGAAAGAAAACTGCGATGGAAAACTTGTAATCGGGCGAATTGAATAAAATATCCATTTATAATATATTAGCATTATAAATGAATGAAACAAGAGAACCCGATTATATAGAAACAGGATTTCAATTATTTGGTAAATTGAATAAAACAGTCTCTTCATCGATTGATCAAGCAAATAAAATGTTAGCAGAACAAGCAAAAGAGGCGTCTAATCAACCAGTCGTCAAAAATGCGATAGCTTCTCACGGATTTATGATTTTAATTATGACTATATTTATTGTATTCATGTTATTTACTTCTGATTATTCAATGTCGATGACAATTGACACTGCTTGGTTAGCAATACCCGTTATATTATTAGTTGCATATGGATTGAATGTATTTTTACAACCTGGCCAAAGTGTAAATAATTGGATAACAACGCCATTGTATTATATAACGTTAATCGCATTTAGTGGTTTACTAATTTACTATTATTTCCAATTTTCACAACAAACGACAGGAACAATCAGTCATGTATCTTCCATCTTATCCGTACTATTATTTTTTGTGTCATTATCAATCGTATTCTATTTTTTGGGAGAATACATCAAACGTTTTGAAGGACTACCCGGTTTGATTGCGCAATTCTTATTTTATATCCCATGCCTCATATTACAGTTTGTCAATTACATCAAGAAAGAGTTCAACGCTACAACCAGCACTGTATTTTATCTGTTTGTCATTGAATTAGTATTGATATTGTTGTATATTTATTTACCAAAGATTGTAAAAGCGTTGTTCATGAAAAAAGGTATTAAATTATTACCAGAAACACTATTTTTAGATGATTCACATGTGATTTCAGGAAGTGAACAATTACGAATGGAACACATTGACGAAAATGACTCAACTCCTCTTTATCGTAATAACTATGCTATCTCTTTTTGGGTATATTTGAACGAACAGGGTTCTAACTACAAAGCATATTCTGGAGAAACAAATATATTGAATTATGCGAATGGTGCTCCACATGTAGTATATGAAAATGCGAATGATGAACCCCACGGTAGAAATAATTTGGTCATCTATTACAGCAATCGCGATGGCAAACAACAAGAAAAAATCAAACTGAAAATTACCAAACAAAAATGGAACCATTTTGTATTCAATTATTCGTCTGAATACTTAGATGTCTTTATGAATGGAAAATTAGCACAGTCGGTACCATTACATAATATAGAACCCAAATTTAATCCTTATGACAATATCACAGTTGGTCAAAAAGACGGATTGGATGGCGCGATATGCAACGTAAATTATTACAAAATGCCTTTATCTAAGAGAAATATATTGAATGAATATAATTTACTCGCCTACAAGAACCCTCCTGTAGAAACAAAATGGATTCCAAATGTAATGGTCGATTGGAATAAATTGAAGAAACTATTCTTTTTACGAATGGACTAATTTGTATATTTTTTTATAACCATAAAATATATAAATATGAATACAACAGTCATTGTTTTAGGAGTTATTATTATTTTATTGATTTATGTTTTGTATTACTTCTTATCGAACCGTTCTTCCAAACTTAGTTCTAGTGCAAACTTAAGACAACCTCAGGCACCTCTTACTTCCATTCAAAAACCCACTAATTCTCGTTATGGATATACTTTGTGGTTGTATGTAAACACGTGGGACAATAATGTGGAAAAAACCATATTTACTAGGGATAACAACATGAAGTTATATCTTGACAAATCAGGTCCCATCTTGAAACTAGATATGGTGATGTCTGATGATAGCGTAGAAACCATGATTATCACTGACAATTTCCCTCTTCAGAAATGGACATGTATCGGGGTCAGTATAGACAACCAATTCGTGGATGGGTATGTTGATGGTAAATTGATTCGTTCGCAACGTTTCTTCAAAACTGGCACGAACACTATGCCGAAGGTGCCTCCTGGTGAAGATACACCTATTTTGATTGGTAATATGGAAGGTAAATTCGATGCTTATTTGGCAAGTTTCCAGAGATGGATTGCTCCATTGGACCCAAAAACTGTATGGGAAACTTATTTAGATGGAAACGGTTCCAATAGATTATTGAATATGTTGACTGCATATGGTGTAGATATTTCTATATTAAAGAATGAGCAAGAGCAATCCCGCTTTTCGATTATTTAAAACATATAAATCAGCTATATCGAATCAATAATATAATTGTATGGTTATAATTTTTATCATTATATTATAACAATATATATGAACGCTCCACAAGGGAATACATCCAGCTTGGGTAATCAAATTACAAACAATTTCTCAAATGCTATGGAAAAATTACCAAACCAAGAAAATTTACAACAAGGTATAAGTAGCATCGGTAACACACTACAAAACACAACCAGTCAACTAAGCGATTCTTTCAATGAATTTTCAAAACAGTCGGCTACTGTACCAGAAGCAACGAGTGGGTTTCTTCAATCCAATACAATCATCGCAAAATTCGCTTTTATTATACTTGTATTGATTGGTATGTTAGTTCTTCTCAATTTAGGCGTAATATTGATGAGTATCTTGTTTGGTCCTTCCGAGAACCCTTATCTGATTAATGGAATGGTTGATGGAAATAATGCAATGATTATTCGCCAAGATCCGAAGCAAGGTGAATCAACCACTCTTCTTCGCTCTAACAATGAAGATACTGGTGCCGAGTTCACGTGGTCTTCTTGGATCTATTTGAATGATTTAGGAGTTCAAGATGAGAAATATCAACATATATTCAGCAAGGGGGACGGCAAGTTTGATTCTGTTACTAATTTGTCTACTATTAACAATGCGCCTGGTGTATATTTGGAACCCAAAACAAATAATCTTCATATAGTGATGAATACCGTCAAATATGGCGATTCCAATACTTCAGTAGTAATTGATAATATGCCTATTAAAAAATGGATTCATTTAGCAATTCGTATGCAAAATCAAGTAATGGATATTTATGTAAACGGTGTCTTGGCTAAGCGTATGATATTAAATAATGTCCCCAAACAGAACTACAGTGACGTTTATATAGGCCAAAACGGAGGGTTCAGTGGAAAATTATCTAGTTTGCGTTACTACACTTCGGCATTGAACGTATTTGAAATTAACTCTATTGTTCGTAAGGGACCGAATCTCACAGTAAAGGATGGTAATCTAAATACGGATTATTTTACGTATTTATCTAATTATTGGTATTATCACAAGGGTGAATAAATCTAAAAATGCATATATTATATAGTATTGTTTATTATATAATATGTCAGTTGACGTAAGTGGAACATGTTTACAAAGACGAAAGCAAATGTTGTTTACAATACCGCCTGTACGTCTCGAAAAAACTTCCCCGTATAATAACTATACGAAACAACAGTTAGATATGCGCAGAAAAGCAGAAATATTACAATATAGCGGCAACGCACAAGCATCAAAAGGAAATAATTTAACGAAAAAACAGAAAATGGCTCAAATATTATCGGGGAAATACCAAAATTCAAATTACCCCGGAAAGATTGTGCAAGAAGTAACGAACACGTATAATGAAATATTGGATATCAGTGAAAATGTGTATTCATACAAGACCATCACTTCAAATATTGATACTAATTGTAACAATAGTGAAATTATCTATACATCAACCAGTTCTTCGGATGTTCCTGGTCCATCTATGTTGTTATACAAAGATGATTCCATTCCACTCTATAATTACAAGAACAATGTGGAAGCACTCGCGTTTGTCAACGACGAGGACACTGACGAATGGAGACACCATATTGACAATAATACATTCGTAATACACAACACTAGCGGCAATATTTTCACTCTAGGTATACAATACGGCATACAAAATCCACAATATTCATACAATTTTCAAATACCTTACGGAATATTTATACGTGGATTTTCTACTGGTGCGATTAATGCGACATATGACTTATCATTGAGTCTGTCCACTACAAACCCATTCGATATTTCTGTATTGTATAATGATGGTGATATTATTGATCCAAATACGGGGTCTACGCTTGTTCCCAATGTATCATATACGGATTCTTCCTTCAATGTTCGGTTATTAGATACTTCTTTCAATCAATCTAACGTATCGTTTCAAGCAGTCGTACACGGAGGAACGGTTCAAGTATCTAATATAAACGTATTTACAGAACGCGGCTTTGTGTATGACATCGCCGGACTTCCAAAAATCTCTATAGAAACCCCTTTCGGTTATAGTGATGATTTCACCGATGTAGAATATGGAGTTGTATTTAATCTAACTTCGAACAACCTATTAGTTGAAACAAATTGTGGGGTAACAAATCAAGTAGACGCATCATATAATGAGTTTATATTGAACGGTAGTTATATATCGTAATCTTAAAAAATGTACTAATATCCTTCAATGCGCCCAGGGTTTGCTTTCATATATTCTAAATCAAACTCTAGTTCTTGTAAACGACATATCATAAAATTCGCATTAAACTTGTAGTACTCCAATAATTTAACACACAAATCTATATACTCATTGTCAAATTGTTCTCTATTTACACAATCGCGAAACGGAGATAGTATTTGTTTGATACTTTTCAGTGTTTCAATCGGTTCGAACAGATGTCGGTCACCATAATAGTCATCGTCGTCAATATATACATCATATAACTCAAATAACTTGGGTAAATAACTAGTAATTCTATCAAATTTTTCTAACATATTGTCACGATAATCTTCATATAAATACAAATGCGTCTCTTTTACATAATGAATCAACCATTCAATCTCAAGTGCCATCTTATTTGTTATCTTTACCGGTACATTGTCTACATAAATACATTCGTATAATGTATATTTCTTATATGCATCAGTGTTGCATATTTGAACTTGAATCATATCTTTCATCATAGCCTCAATTTCATCCATCATTTGTCCTTGAAACTCACTGTAATCAATATTATCTATTATCTCCATATTATGTTTGATAAAGCACTCATGTATTTATATAGTTATCAACTTTCATATAAAATTGAATGTTGTATACAATGATTATTTCTGTTAGGAAATACTTACAGCATTTTACGAAGCATTATGACTTACAATATTTGCGTTGACTATATTTACATTGAACATATTGACGAAACTGATTATCCAGATATTACATTCCATTTTACCGGAGAAGTAAATATTGTAAATACAGCAACAGATATCAAATGTTATGGTATATACGATTTCAATACTGGGTCGAATGTATTTGTTCTGCCGAAGAAAGGAAAACTATATAAAAATGATGTATTGATATACGAAGGAAAATTTACAGAGAATGGAGAGTATACTGGTAAATGTGTGTTGTATCACGAAAACGGAAACAAACAATATGAGGGTACTATGTTGAAACATCGTTATAGTGGATTTGGAACAGAATATGACGAAAACGGAGATTTAGTATATGAAGGTGACTGGGTAGATGGTCTTCAATATGGACAAGGAGACCAATATGAAAATAACATTATGATATATTCCGGGTATTGGTATCATGGGTCAAAGACGGGTATGGGCCAAGATTATTCTTCCAGTTCACGTATTTATGATGGTGAATGGAAAGACAATATGTGGCATGGTGCAGGAACGCACTATTGCGAAGATGGCATGATTATTGAAACTACATGGAATCGCGGACAAAAAAACGGTATGGGCTCTATTGAAATGCCAAATGGAAATTTCATGATAAATTGCGAATGGAAGAACGATATATTGTTGCGACCCGGTGAAGAAGTCGTGCCATTTTATAAACTACGAAAGACTAGAAATAAATACACGCAAACAGCTTAGACCTGGATAAATAAAAATAAAACATGAATATTTCGGAATACTGATGTTTTTTATGTAATGTACTTACTCTACCTTTGTGGCTTCGCCCTTAAGAGGGTGTTTGTTCTGAGTCATAGTAGGGTTCAAACAAGTTTGAAAACTGGGATACAGTTGATTAGACAGGCATTTATCTTGTTCGCCAACCTGAACACATCCACGCTTTCCCTCGAATTCGCCAACCAAACACCACTGCGCTTTGCGAGATGTGATCGCATTTTGAATAGGATTGGTAGTATTGTCTGTGCTTGGGTCTTGCATTTGCGCTGAAGACTGATTAATCGTTTCACCTAAATTAATGCGGTCGGGCAAATTTCCAGCACTAGCATCCTTAAGCAAGTCGCCTACGGTATCAATGGTTCCACCGGCAATTTCTACACCAGCGGTGCCAGTAACCGTGAAAAGATTACTTATCTGGTTCAAAATTGACCCAGCAGTGTAAGCAATCAGAGATATTATTTGCTTAATGAATGGACCAAATAGGTCAACGATGGTTTGTAACAAGTCTCCGAAAATATTAAGAATATTTACTCCTAAAAGTGAAAATATAATTAAAACCATCAAGACTATGGACAACACATGATTATTGTATCGTCCATCTAATAGATTCAGTTTAGGGGCGGTGGTATTTATTGCTTCCATTTATATATTATACAAACTTTTTTATTTTTCGTTTGCTTTGTAGTTTATTTTTATTTTTGTATATTAAATGACTTTAATGAACATGATGGATTCAGTATTTTATTTAGGATTAGTAGTCACCTTTTTACTCATTTTACTTGTGGTTTATCATTTTAAGAACAGAGTTACCACTATGGAACAGCGATGCGATACGATGTTTGAAATTATGAACAATATTGTACAAGAACTAAATTTATTGCGACGTCAACAAAATATCACTCTGGGAGGTGGTGTTCCGGTGAATATTACCACTAGTACAAATGAAGAAGTTTATAACGACCATTCTAGACAAGAAGACGAAGAAGAAAGTGAATATGAAACCGATGATGAATCGAGTTATTCATCTGAAGAAGATTTAGAAGAAGAATTAGAACCCGAAAATCGGGTTGTAGAATTAGAGAATGAAATCAATCCCGAGGAATCTCCTTCACCCGATACAATGCAATCATTATTGTTAGATATCGACGATAACAATTCTATCAAAATTGATAAGGTGGAAACTACTTTAGAAAATGATGAAGTACATGAATATGATGAATCGAATATGGATGCATATAAATCGATGACAAATTCAGCGTTGAAAGCCCTGGTCATCGATAAAGGTTTAAGCACAAATCCAAGCAAGCTAAAAAAGACGGAATTGTTGGATTTATTAAAAGAATTAGAATAGAGTTATTTTGATACAAGAAAATATCATCTTTTATTATAATAATGTTTTCGTTTTTCAAAGCAAATAAGCAAGAATCCAAAAAAGAAGTCAAACAACTCTCGTATGATGGATACTCTACAAACAACCAATACAGCAATTTTCCTCCCATGATGAACGATGGCCGTTCCGTCGTGTCCTCGTGGCAACCTGAATCTCACATGAATAAAGAGAACAAGGAACAAAACAATATCAAGTCCAATTGGGAATATCGTCAATATTTAACTAAGAATGCTGATAATATGATGACAAAAGAGTTTGCTGAGTCCGCTAACGACACTGGTTATAACTTGAAGAGTTCTCAACAGCCCAATATTCAATCTAACGAGGTCCAAGGATTTTCCAACTATCCTTATTCCTTTAAAAGTGTATTGGATGAGACCAAACCGACTGGTCATGTTGAGAGTGACTTGAAAACCACTTACTTATCCAGAGAACAACTTGATAGTCGTCAGATTTCGCCTGTGATAACACAAGATGAATTATTGCGCAGATAAATTTATCATTTTAACAAAAATATATACAAAAATATATATTTTTATTCATACAGTTACGAATGAAAACAATCAGCTTTGATGTTGGTATCAAAAACATGGCATATTGCATATTCGATTGCTCTAGTGGTATAGACATTCTGGATTGGGAAGTATTGAATTTAAACGAAGAGAATACTGTCGTAAAAGAAACTTGCAATGCAACGGTGAATAGTCGAAAACAATCAAATAAAATATGTGGAAAAAACGCAAAATATAGAAAAGAAAATAACTGTTATTGCGAAACCCACGCAAAATCAAGTAAATTTTTATTGCCTATAAAAGAAAATCAGTTTACACACATTAAAAAGCAAAAAGTCGACGATGTTCTCAAATGGGGAAATCGACATTTTTTATTTTTAGACAAAGATACAAAACGTAGCAAAACCATTATGTTAAATGAAGTACAAGCATATTTAGAACAAAATTGTTTGGATAAAATCACGTACAAGAAAACCAAAAACGCATCGCAAGTCGATCTAGTCGTAGTAGGAAAAGCAATGAAACACTTATTAGATAAAGTGAGTATTTTACCCGAGGTTACACATATAATTATTGAAAATCAAATATCTCCTATCGCAAATAGAATGAAGACCATTCAAGGTATGCTTGCTCAGTATTTCATTATGAGAAATGATAACTGCACCATTGAATTTATCTCATCTGCAAACAAATTGAAACAGTTCCCAGATATAAACAACCATAGTCCCAAAAAAAATAACCCCACTGGAGCAGTTATACAAAACCCCAATTATAAAGAACATAAAAAGGATAGTATCTATTATTGTTCTCGTATTATTGAATTGAATTTTCAGAATTGGTCGAATGCCTTACAGAAAGATAAACAAGATGACTTAGCAGATGCTTTCTTGCAAGGTTTATGGTACTTCAAAAATCGAAATATAATAACTTATGCGGATGATTTAAAAATAAATAGTGTTTCATTAACATAAGACATGGAAGAAGTTATTGATATTGGATCGTCAAATCTCGAACCCATTAGTTTGGACCTAAAGCGACAGGAAAATACCCCTTCCGTAAATTTCGGTGGTGGAATTGAATTACTAATGAATGACAAAAAGAAGACTACCAATATTGCGAATTTAGATTTAGGAGAATTGGATGATCTGGAAAATGAATTAAATGAACTTTCTGGAAATAATGATGCCGAAACAAAGGGAGACAGTGGAAATATGTTTTCTGGTTATTTCGGTTCCAATAATACACCGAGTGTTGTGAAAGAAGATACATCAGGGTTACCTGGAGTACCATTGGACGATTTGAATGAAGCGAATTTAGGGGAAGCAACGTCTGGTATGATGGGTTCTACTAAGACCTGGGATGGGTTCATGAAAGCAAATGAAGTTCCAACAAACCAGGAGTTTAGACCATCTACCAACTTGAGTGAGCGTGAAAAGCGAAGGAAGAAGCGTCTCATGTTGAAGAAGTTAGACGAGTGGAAAGACAAAGGTATGTTGAAAGACTCAGGTAATTTCACCATGGAATCATCATTTGATGAAATTGAAGATGAATATGAAGGCGCAATGGAAGAGAAACGACGAAAAGATAGTATCAAACTTCAAGGATGGTGGTTTATGACCGCGATTAATTCTCTTGAATATGGAAATGCGATTTTCAATCCATTTGATTTGAACCTGGATGGTTGGGGTGAACAAGTTAGCGAGGACTTGGACAGTTACGAAGATATTTTTGCTGAGCTACACGATAAATATAAGGGGGGTAAAATGGCACCAGAGATTTCATTGATGTTACGTCTAGGTTTTAGTGCTGCTGTATTGAATTTTTCAAACAAAGCCCTTTCTACCGCTACACCAGCATTTAATGATGTGATCAAACAGAGTCCTGAGTTAATGAAGATGTTTACCAACGCAACTGTAAATAGTATGTCTCAAGAATCTCCTGGATTTTCTATGGCCAATAACTTCATGCAAGACAACAGTCGTCCTACTGGAGCTCCTCCTCCGGCACCAATGAAAACTCAAAATATTCCTCCTCCTCCTAGACCAGGAATGAGTGGAACTGCTCCGAACAATCGTCCAGATATCAATGCCAGTAGAGGTGCTATGTTTAAAGAAGACGGTGTAAGACTAGAACCCGCGAGTGAACTTAAACAAACACCCAGTCAACCTAAGCGCCAGGAGATGAAGGGACCACAAAACCCCGATATTGATAATATCTTGTCTGGATTGAAAACGCGCACGGTGAACATTCACAGTGAGCCGAAAAGAGACGATGATTCCCTTATGTCCATTTCTTCGTTGAAGGATATTCAAAATAACAATATGCCGAAGAGGAACAAACGTAAAAACGGTTCAGAGAAGAATATTATCTCACTTGACCTGTAAATACATTTATAAACAAATATAAAATAATAACCTTACTATTAGTTATTACTTTATGGATAGTGCTATGGGAAATAAATTGGTTGACACCCCCGCTGAGAAAAAGAAGCCCACTGTGGTAGTGTGTATCCCAGGAAATAACTTTTCTGGACGTTTTTTGAAATGCTGGACGGGCGCGGTCATGTCTTTGGCGGAGCATTACGATATTGCTCTTGCGAATGCATATAGTTCGCAGGTAAATTTTGCCCGCACTCTTTGTTTGGGTGCAGATGTTATGCGAGGACCCGATCAGAAGCCTTTCGACGGGGAGTTGAAATACGATGTTATCTTCTTTTTGGATAGCGATATGGTATTTTCTGGTGATATGCTTCATGTACTCATTAAAAGATGTCTAGCAAATAAAAATAAAATAGTTTCTGGTACGTATGCGATGGACGGAGGACAGCAAATGGCATGTATCGAAAAGTGGGACGAAGAATTTTATGTAAAGAACGGACATTTTCAGTTTATAGGTACGAAGGACGCCGAGGAACTCGTGAAAACTGATGCCCCCGAAAAATACGTGGTTAAGTGTGGTTACGCAGGAATGGGTTGTATGGCGATTCCATATGGAATTCTTGAGGATGACCGTGTGAAATACCCTTGGTTTTTTCGCGACATTACCAAATTTGAAAAGAAGGGTCCGGAGGGTCAATCTATTTGGGAGGGTACAAGTGAAGATGTCTCCTTCATTCGTAACTTGATTGATGCTGGTGTCATTGATGGTATTTACGTTGACCTCAAACTGCGGTTTGGTCATGAGAAGATGACTGTATATTAATCACACTCGTTATGTTTGGCGTTTTTGTACATAGACATCATTTTTTCTTTTTGTTTTGAATAATCTACAATAGGACAAGGATACGAAATATCTTTGTGCTGTACTTCCTTACATTTTTCATACCATAAATGAATATCTTTTGCTGGGACATCACGCAATTCGGGTATCCATTTCTTGATATATTCTGCGTTTTCGTCGAATTTCTTACTTTGAATCCAAGGATTCATGTCGCGGAAATAGGGTTTCATATCAACGCCAGTTCCACTGATTCCCTGCCAGTTTCCGTTATTTGATGCAATATCATAATCGGTCAGTTTCTGTGCAAAGTATTTTTCGCCAACTTGCCAATCAATCAGTAGGGTTTTAATTAGCACACTCGCCGCGGTCATTCGTCCCCTATTATGCATATATCCGGTTGTATTCATTTCTCTCATAGCAGCATCTACTAATGGAATACCAGTTTTTCCGTCTTTCCATTTTTGTATATGCTGTTGGTTCTTTGACCAATCAACGCATCTATACTTTTCTTGATAAGATTGACCAACTACTTCTGGATACGCGTATAAAACGTGTGCAAAAAATTCACGCCAAATCAGTTCACTAATCAAACCGTGTTCTTTTCCGTATCTCTTTTTAAATGCAAAATACACTTCACGAATAGAAACACATCCAAATTTGATATACGCCGATAAATGGGATGTTTTCTTTTTTCCTTCGAAGAAATCACGTGTATTTATATACTCTTTTTGTTGTTCCACCGCATTTTGTAGAAACTTGACTCCATTTGTTCTCCCTCCATGGACCAATATATCTTTATTTATCTTAGTAAAACGATTAAACGCGTCCGATAACGAGATTGTATTCGATAGTTTCTTAGTTGTTTTTGAAATAGACTTGTTTACTTCTTTTTCTACAGGTGAAACTGGTAGGTCGATGACAGTCCGGTAAAAAGGGGTATATTTTTTATAAGCATCTCCAGTGGTTGTAATCACTGTTCCGGGTTCATACAAATAATAGTCTTCGTGTATATTGCATTCGACGTCTGTTTGGTTACATACGTTCTGGATTGCGTTATCTCGTTTCAACGCATATGGGCTATAATCTTTGTTAAAAAATATAGAATCGATATTCAGTTCTTCTATTAGATTGGAAATCACTTTGTCTTGTTTTCCATAAAAAGTATACAATTCGCCTCCTTTTGACCTGACTTGTTTTCGTAATTCATCTAAACTTTCTATCATGAATTGAACAGCATTATTTGATTTGAATTGGTTATTTACGACTTGTTCGGGTGTAAAAATAAAACATACATACACTTTCTTACATTGTTTCCATGCTTGATTTAATCCTATATTATCCACTACGCGCAAATCGCGACGAAATACAAATAACCCTCTTTCAAACATAACTATCTTTTATATTTATACTATGTGGATATTTTCTTATTTTATTCATTGATGAAATAATATAAATGAATATTCGTTATTATTTTTTATATGGAATTTATTCAGAAAACGTTAACAGGAATAAATACAGTATTGACTGTCGGTAATATTTTGGTACGCACATATGTTTCAAACATGTATGACCATCTAAGCACAAATGAAAAAGTATCGTCATGTTTGTTAAAAATGTTTGATGTCTACGTGACTACGCAAATGTATATATGCGATGGGTATCAATATGCATATACGAATTTCCCAATTGTTCGCGATATATCTGACCTGACTGTACATTATAGTAAACTATTCAGAGGTTTCGTAGAGAGTTATAAGGTAGAGCCGTTTCAAAAACATTGGGTATCTACCCATGTGTTAATCAAAAATAATCATTTATTCAAAGGAAACCGGTTTATTCATATTGAAAATTATCAGATGATGTCTACTGACTTGAATCCGGATTGCTCTTATAATGAAAAAATCGAAACTGGGTTTATGTATTTTTATAACATTTTGCAGTCACTTATTGTTAGTTTGATGCATGTTGTAGATGCTATAGTGGTAATGAAAGATGGTGACCGATACATAGTGCGATCCATCCTACATAAGCACGACAAATTTTATCACAAATCCTCAAAACATGTATTCTTAAGTGTATCATACAAACATCCTGAGATGGAAACGTCGATAGCAATGGAATTTCCCGAAACTATGTATGAGATAGGTAATGTTGTGTTTACGCCTATGTTTGTGAAACGATATTTAGAATATCAGTCGTTATCATATGTATTTGATGACAGATACACATTAGATATTATCGATAACGATATGAATATGTTGACATTAAACAGCAATCAATATGGATTATTGACTGAAGATGGATGGTCTATAATAGATATGTCCAACAAAAAAACAAAAGAAGAAGTCAAAGAAGAAGAAGTCAAAGAAGAAGAAGTCAAAGAAGAAGAAGTCAAAGAAGAAGAAATCAAAGAAGAAGAAATCAAAGAAGAAGAAATCAAAGAAGAAGAAATAGAATAACAGAATAAATATAAAGATTATTGTTGCTATTATTCTAAGGGTAAATATATAATATATGGATACTGTGCGTCATCCTACCCACCATAATCTGAATGGTAAATGGAATTTATATTATCATTTACCAAACAATACAAAATGGGATTTATCAAGTTACTCTAGAGTAGCGAGTTCAATCGATACACTTGAAAATGTAGTACGCGTTAATGAAAAACTCACAGAAAACGTTGTAAAAAACTGCATGTTGTTTGTAATGCGAGATGGAATTTCTCCAATGTGGGAAGACCCAAAAAACAGGGAAGGTGGTAGTTTTTCATACAAAATATCGAATAAACTTGTACCCGATATTTGGAAACATTTATTTTATTTGCTTTGTGGAGAATCGTTATGTACAAATAAAGATTCTAATCAATATGTCAACGGTATTACTATATCTCCTAAGAAAAACTTCTGTATTATCAAAATATGGCTTTCCGTGTGTGAATATCAAGACCCGGATATGATTGTGGACATTCCAAATTTACCAAAACACGGATGTCTATTCAAAGCTCATCAACCGGAGTTTTGATACAAAATTGAATGAGTAGATGATATTGTAATTATACGTATACAATATCATTATGATTACAAAGACTATATTTATTCCAGCCATCAACGGTGAACTCGAATTTTATATTGGTGAAAACGCACAAGATAATTTCGACATGGTCGATATGTGCAGACCATCCGATTTATGGTTTCATGTTCATAAAGAATCTTCTTGTCATGTAATCGCGAGAATGTCCGTTGATAAAAAATATAATCGCAATCAGATATCAAAAATAGTTACACAAGGTGCGTTATGCTGCAAAGAGCATTCAAAATTTAAATCAAGTAAGAATGTGGAAATATGTTATACTCAACTCACGAATGTTGTAAAAACGCACGTAATCGGACAAGTCGTCACAAATGATCATAAACTAATTATTATTTAACATGTTTACGCAGGAGGCAATGGGACCAAGCATAATTTGATTTCTCCAAGTGAAGCTACATCATACTTAACAATAAGAGGCAAATCGTTTCCAAGATAAATTTCCAAATGACTACATAATGGTGTACATTTAATAAAATGACTTAGACTTTTTAATGAAAACTCACCTTGGAACACAACCGACGCATCATTCTTCTGAATAAAGTTCATATTTCCATCTGATTCCGACCGGAAAATTCGAGAACTGGCAAAACCGCCTTCGCATGAAAAAATAAGGTCATTGCCAACCGATTTAATTTCAATACGGTCCGAAATACCATTGAGATCTCGAATAATCTTTTGGAAATCAGAAGAAGGCATATTAATCGCTGTCGAATATTCTACATCAGGAACTTGCATTTCCTCTGTATCTGGTTCAATCAACCGCAACTTCTGACTATAACATTGTTTGATGTCTCCATTATCATATTGAAGTCCCAAATGAGAAACGATTCCATCATGGTAATCCGCTTTGTCAATATAAATAGATAGGGTATCGTCGTTCGACATAGTAGAAATCACTTTGAATAAGTGAAGCGTATTCGCACATACAATAATTTTATCGGGTATACAGTTGTATCTTTCAAACCTATTTGCATGTAAAGACACATTTACCAAAATAGTATGAGTTTTATCGAAATTAATAATTTTCATACCTTCCTTTGTAAATGTAATTGTCGCATCCGTCAATATGTCTTTAATAGCAGTAATCATATTACGTATTGGCTGAATTTGAACAGTTTTTATAGTCAATACATTATTTTCCTCGTTCATTTGTAAAGATATATATGTAATTCACTGCGTTTGTTTTTATATTTTCTTTTGGAAAGTTATATTTTTCGCGTTTTGTTTTTGCATTTGTTTTGTTTTTTACATGTTTTTTTAGCCATTTTCAATGCCTTACTGTTATTTTTACATCCATCTTGGAGAAGATGATAATCCACAATACTAGAATTTCCACCAGTAATCGCACTTGCTAAACGGGCAATTGCCCAAGATTCTGCGCTCTGATTTGGTCTAGACCCACTTGAATAGTACGCGCCACGTCCTTTGTTTGCGATTTTTTCCAGAGTCTCCATAGAGCATTTAGTAGCGTTTGCCAAGTTTTTTGAAGGAACTACCGAATCTATCTTATACAACTCTTTAGCATTTTCAACATGTCTAGATGGTTTGGACCGAAACGATTTTACTTTCGGTCTTTGAAAATATCTACCTTTTTTATACATTTTTTTTGATTTATTCAGCTGCCTTAATTGATAACTTTTATCTTTTGCAGATAAATGTTTAGGAATATAACGCTTGGGATATTTAGTCATACGTATTAATAGCTCTACAATTATATACTACCAATATATAATTATGTCTACACCTATCGCTTTAAATAGTGAAAATTATTCTGCTTTAGATACATCAATTCAGGATATTCTTAAACAAGGAAAACGTGCGTTAATCACCATTTATACCGCGGCTGACGGTTCCACTCTGGCGGCTGATGAACACGGTACAATCGATAAGCGTGAGATTCTCAGTATTAGTTTTACCGCTTCTTACAAGGATGCTGATGGTAACGATACCAAACCTTTTGTAGTGGTGAAATTCAAGTACAATGGAGATCAGTTTGTTGATTACTTTACTTCAATTGATTACGTTGAGGATCACTGGTATAAGTTAGATAGTGAGGCCATTCCCAGTAAGACATTCTAAATCTGATTTAGCAGTTTAATACTAATGAGAACATTGTCTCGACCGTCCAAAAAAAATAATATTGCATCTTATGTGTAATATTATTTTTTGTTTATTTTAATCGTGATTTGCCTTATAATCATGCAGTTTTTTAACTAAGTATTTTGTAGCCAATCTATCAAGATATTCATTACGACTATATGCGTCATCGAATTCTTCCATTTGTGTAACTAACCAATCGAGTAAACTATCTTTTTCTTTTTCTGTGTAATTTTCAAGATTGTCGTTTATACTATTATGACGTGTATTCGTGTTATCTGTGAGTATGATACCAGCTAGCTTACGTAATTGAAAACATTCTGTAATAGTCATATGTTTCACATGTATATTACTCATAGCATCTGATAATACGGCTATGTGCTTTAATTGCGTCTTTGCATCCATTCTTGTTTGTTGTTTGTTGTTTGTTTTTTGTTGTTTGTTGTTTGTTGTTTGTTTTCACTGCTATTCAAAGTTTATCTGAATTTTGTTCAATTTTTTACGCAACTATCGGGTAACTTCCCTGCATAAGCATACCGCACTGTCCCGCTCCATTATTGTAGTCAGAACCACGTCCAAGGTAGATGTATCCATCTTTTCCCCAGGTAGTTCCCCAAGAATTCTTGACTCTGTAGTAATCAGTCCCATCCATGGAACCATATCCAACCACTAGAACGCCGTGGTCAAGTTGAGTTCCACAATCACCAGTAAACACGCCAGAACTGTAAAGTTGAAAGTCTTTCTGGTCTGCTTGGATGGCAATGGCGACGGGCTGCTGATTTAGAGCATCCATCATATCATCATCGGAGTTTGCAGGCACATCATAATAACTGGTAATAATGGTTCCAGGAACTGCATCACAATCTGACATACAATTTCCAGGTGTCTTCGTCGTTCCGGAGATATAAGGGTAAGATGCTTCCTGACACAAACCACCATTCTTCTCGATCCAAGAAAACGCATTATCCATAAGACCGCCGTTGCATCCGTGGTCCTTTCCACCGTTATGGAAATTATCACAATCTACCAGCTGCTGCTCGGAAAGTGAAATCAACTCGCCATGCTCTACAAAGTTCGCTCCCTCTAGCGCACCCGTAGTAGAAAAACTCCAACAAGAACCACACTGACCCTGATTCTTCACATCGGTCACCGCTCCTTTGGTTACCCAATCAATCGAATCATCAAGCATAACTGTATCGATATCCTTGCATCCATGGATGCAGCTGAGAGTATCCTTGGTGCATTCATTATCGAGGTTTTTTGTACAATCAATCAAACACTTCGCACGTTCTACTTTGTTCTGAAAGGCATCTGGACGAAATCTCAAAGAACGCGAAGAACTTACGACCTCTCCAGAATAACCCAGATACTCACGAAACTCGTCACTGTTCATACCTGAAAACTGGTTATGGGCCAACGCATACGACAAATTACGGTCGTTCACATTCGTAATATGGTCGTCGTTCGACAACCAGTTTGTAAACGCATTCTTCATATGGTCATTGTTGGTAAAAATCATTTCAAACCGCTTCACCCAATCTTGAAATCTATCTCTTCTATCTTCAGCGGAAGCACTTGCCATCACAGCAAACAACGCAACGTATATAATTCTCATAATCATCACTTGTGGTAATATGTTATATTGAAGATAATTGTTTAAATACTTTCACAAATGTTATTTGGACTTACTTAGATTTTGTTTACTAAGACCTCTTTTATCACACTACGTACGATTTTATCTCGAAATTGTTTGTTCTCTTGTTCTCCCAGTCCTCCCAAAATAATATTGCATAATTTCATATATTCGACATTATGAGGAGAATCAAATATTTGGTATTCTGGATGTTCATCTCGCCATTGTTCAATATTTTTACAATTTTTATTCGCTACTTTATTTACCAACCCCTTTAATGCTTCCTTAGAATCATTTTCTCGTGACCATTCGTCGTTTTCTTTGATATATAATGTTTCACGTTTCAAATCTGTACAATGAAGAGGGCGCTTATAGGTATCTAATTCTCTAAGTTTGTTCACTAAAATACGAGAAATTCCATTTACATAACCCAAACGACCGGTTTCAGTCAAATCTTCCATATTTAATTCCATATTTTCTAAAAAATCCGACATATTAATCGCATCCTTACATTGCTCGTTCAAAAATACGTTCAAATTGAATTTTTGGTTATGATTTATCGTGTGATTATTCGTGGTGGTTGGTTTTTGTGCTAATTCCACGATTTGTTTGTTTTGCTCGAGAATGAGTTCTTTGAATTCTTGGTTTTGTTTTATCAACTCTATTATCGGGTTAGATGCGAGATTCGGTTGTTTTAATGGAGTGTTTGTTATGGTTGGTTGCACGTCAATTTCATCACTGCATAATTGTTTATGTTTCCATAATCCCACACGAGACTTATACTCTTTATCACAATATTCACATATGAAACTGCTTTTGGAACTTTTTGGAACTTTTTCTGTTAACGATGTTAACTGGTGATGTTTTGCAGTCAATAAATGTCGGTCAAATTGACTTTTTCTTACCGTTTTGTATGCGCATAGGGTACATTCATAATTTTTGGAACTTTTTGGAACTTTTTTTGTTAACATTTGTTAATATATTGTTAACAGAAAAAAGTTCCTAAATCAGTTTTTTACGAAATATACTTTTTTTTTATGCAGTCACTTATTTTTAAAAAAAAACTAATTTACAGCATTATGCTTTGAACGTGTTTTTGAAAAACTTCGGATTCGGAAACTATTTTGAAAAAATGAAAAGTGGACATTTTTAAAATGTCCAAAAATGAAAAAATCTTCAGAGAGTTGGAATTCGAAAAAACACATGTTTTAGATCTTGTTCACCATGACTTCTTTGATCACACTTTTAATTATTTTTTCTCGATATTGTTTGCATTCATAGTCACCAAATCCACCTAATACTGCTTGTGTTAATCTTACATATTCCATATTCTCAGGAGAATCGAATACTTGAGAAGTAGGATGTTCATCTACCCATAGTTTGAGATTTTGGCAGTTTTTATTTGCCACTTTGTTTACCAAATTAGTTAGTTTCTCCTTGGAATTTACTTGTTTTTCCCATTCATCATTTTCTTTGATATACAATGTTTCGCGTTTCATATCTGTACAATGAAGAGGACGCTGATAGATATCTAATTCTTGAAGTTTATTCACCAAAATACGTGCAATGCCATCTACATATCCCAAACGACCTGTTTCGGTTAAGTCTTCTATGTTTAGTTTCATGTTCTCGATAAATTCAGACATATTAATCGCATCTTTACATTGTTCATTCAAGAAAAAATTCAGATTGAACTTCTGATTGTTATTAATGGTGTTATTTTGAATACTTGGTCCATTCACTTTGACAGCATCTATCAATTGTTTCTGTAATTCTTGATTTTGCTTTAACAAATCCATTACTACAGTTATGTTTGGATTAATCGGTATTTCAGATTCCATGTCTTCCGATTGATAATCGGATTGATTACATTTCTGTTTGTGATACCATAATGAGTTGCGCGCATTAAACGATTTATTACATTTACAGCATAAATAGTCTTTCGGCGTAATCGGCGTAAAATCGTTCAAATTTGTTCTATTTTGATGTTTACGTGTCAATTTGTGTCGTGTCCAATCACTCGTTTTACTGCATTTAAAGTCACACTTATCACAATAATATTTATGGGCGTTTTTTGGCGCCATTTTTCGTTCTATAATGTTCTATATTTTTAGAACACATTTTTACGCCTAAACCGTTTTTCCGAAAAACAATAAAAAATGTATGCAGTCAAACTTTTTTTCCAAAAACCGAATTTACAGCATTATGATGTGAACGCGTTTTAAAAAAACTTCAGATTCAAACACTTTTTTGAAAAAGTGAAAATTGGACATTTTTAAAATGTCCAAAAATGAAAAAATCTACAGAGAGTTGGAATTCAAAAAACACATGTCTTTTGAATTTCTTAGAAATAGTATGCGGTTTATATTGTATTCGTCATTTTATTTTATGTATCACGATTGCGGTGTTTTCCGTGTAATTGAAAGAAGTCGTCTACATGTGAGAAGTCCTTGTTCTCGATTTCTTTGTATGTTTCATTCATGTTCTCTATCCGAGTGATGCATGTTTCTTTATCTAATAATACGGATTCTGGTAAAAATGCTAGTAATTTATTGTATGTGTTCTCGATTATTTGGTCTGTCGTATACGAGTCTGTTTCAAGTATTTCATTGTAATCAAAAAGGAGAACATTACGCATATTTCTATATTTTTCATCTATTTTTTTGTCGTCACGTTCTGTACAAACAAAAAATACATTATATTTTTCTTGATTATATCGCATAAATTCGTCAATATTTAGACAATGACTTTTATAAATATTACATTTATTGTGAAATACTTGGATATCGTGGTGTGTTTCCCATAAACAATGTATTTTTTCATGTGGACTTATAAATCCATATAATAAATTCACTAATAATGTTGTACCGGTTCTCATATGACCTGTTTGAATAACGACTATAGGTTTTTCATTCATAGTAATATACTAGTAGACAGATAAAATATGTGAACAGTTTCCGTAAAAGTGGTAACGAGAACATGTGCATATTTTATTTGATGATTTATTTACATTAATTGGGACAATTTTTCGAGGTCTCCCCCATATAATATCCATTATTGATCTCATTTCGAGTAAATGTTATAGATATTCTAATTCTATAACATTTGATTTTGGTTCTCGTAATTAGGCCTTTACATATTCAATTTTATATTTGCCGTCGTCCTTGATTAGTTTACCCACTAAAGTAGGTTCCACATTCGGGTTTTGTAGTGCTTGTTTGTAACTATCCATATCATACACTTCCATCGTATCCGTTCGTAGAGCAAATGTTTTACCTGCAAATGTAATTTCTTGCGCGGTCCATTGTATCTTAGACACCACTTCTTTCTCAATTTTATCCACTTCGAAAGATGGATAACTTGCGAATGAATTGGATTCTACTTTTCCGAATCCATAGCATACAACCGGCTTATCAGTCGTAGACAGGCTGGAATATACATTGCAGTCAACCGCAGTTTCTTTGACTGCTTGTAATATTTGATTATTTATCTTTTGTTTAGAACTTGCTATTTCATATAGGTTCTCGTCAGTAGTGAGAGGGGTTTCTTTATCCACACGACTTACATCACGAAGGCGGAGAACAATGTGTTTTTCGTCTCTCTTTTGTTCATCACTCATCACAGAAACATACAAGAATACCTTCACGGTTCTCAATTCAACCGGTAATTCTTGATGACTACAAATACGACGGGCTCTTCCGACGACTTGCTCTGGTCGGACCATGTGCCAGTAAGGTTCGACAATATGCACATAACGAGTGTTTTTCAAGTTGATACCCTCTGCTCCAGAGGAGGTAATCATGAAAACCTTGATGATTTCGCCATACATATTGTTTTCATGTTGCTTTCTTAATTGTTCTGCGATGTTGGTGGGAACCAAATTCCACGAACCGTTGTATATATTACGGACGATTTCCTTTTCTTCGGCACTTTCAGTTCCGGTATACAAGACAAACCGAGGTTTTCCAATATCTTCTTCATTTTCCTCGATTTCCCAATTGCCTTCGCGTCTGGTGAGTTTGAACTCAGCGAATCCGTTCGCTAATAGCATCAAACGTAAAATACCAATACCCTCAATCGTGCGGAAATTACTGTATACCAAATGAAGTCCCTTGTTTTGTTCGTCAATCAAATTCAATAATATCTTTTGAAATTTGGGACTGAGTTCACCAAGAGCAGGTCCAGATAAATACTTTGATTTGTTCGATTGCGAATCCACTTCAGCAATCATATCGAGAGCGTGTTGAATGCGTTTTCCATAATTGTTCATATCTTTCGTTTCCATGACTTCTTCCAACTTTTCGGCATCAGCGTAACTATCTGTTTCATGTGCCACTTTCGCAGGAACCATGTCGAGGAGGTTCTCATTAATTTCACCATCTCCCGGGGTAGGTCTTTCAATTTCATTAGGAAACACGAAATTACATGCTGCTCGTGAGAAAATGCGGTAACTACTCGAAATATTGAATAGCTCGTCCCCCTTTGCTTGTTTCTTCTTGCGTTTCTGCATTTGCTTTTCCTTGTCTGCCTCGATTTTACGTATTTTCTCGTAGATATCGAATTGATGGTCGGACATTTCGCATTTCTCTACATGGTAAATATCACCTTGGTCGGTTTCTTCATATCTGGGCAATAATTCTTCTTGGGCACTGCGGAAATAAGACGTGAGACCTAAGATTCTGCGCTGAAACAGAGAAACGTTTTTAGCAGTTTCGGTATCTCCATCTACAAATGTAGAAATGAATTCGTCAGATACATCGGGCAGTGATTTGTAGAAATCGATCTTGATATTTTTGGAGAGAATTTCAATTTGGTTTTTTTGTAATATTGCTACTATTTTATTCATAAAATCTTCATCCGAAAGATTTCCTGCCTCATCCAGACGCACACCATCGTAACGGTCAAATACATCTGAACTATCACCTCCTTTTTGAGGTTTCTTTCGGGTAGTATTCGGTTTAGTTGGACGATCTTTATGTGTCTTCTTGAGAACACCACGTTTCTTCGCATTAATGAATCCAAAAGGATTACGGGTAATTGTGAGAACATTGTTACTATAATTTACATAATCAAATGTTCTCATGTTGCCTTTATCGAGCATTTCCAAAATGGTATCAGTATTCACCTTTTTCTTTGTTTGGACTTGCACTGGTAAGCTCCAAGTTTTGATATATCCTCGTAAAATATTGAATAACACACCAATTTCATTAGGATAATTAATAATAGGTGTACCGGAAAGCAATACAATACGAGCATTAGTGGCCTTCATCAAATAATCATACAAAACATACGCAATCGAATCGGGTTTTTTGATTTTATTCACAATCCTACTCACGAAATTATGTGCTTCGTCGATAATGACGACACTATTATCAAACGGATTCTTAGACATATTATCAGTAAGTTTCATTAACGAATTCTGGGTAAGACCATTATAATTGATATCTTTGTATTTGGAACGAATCATTTCATTTAACTGATTATCGATGGATGTTTGTTGTTCAGCGCTTAGTTGTGCAAAATTAGATTGTTCTTTGACATTCAGAAACCACGCGCCTCCTTGTTGGCGAATGAATTCAACCGGCAAAGACAATGCACGGGATAACATACCTGTCAGTTGCGAATTTCCTTCAATGGAAACGAATTCCCAATATTGGTCCTTGCGATATAAATCGTCACCGCATTTCTTCATTTCGCTGAAAAAATTCATCTTCAGTGAGGCGGGAGTCATAACGATAACTTGTTTATTTTGTTTCATTCCCTCAGCAATCGCAATAGATGTGCACGTTTTACCTGAACCCAAACCGTGATATAATAACAATCCGCGATAAGGAGTATATAAATTCAAGTAATCGCGTACGATTTTCTGATGGGTTAGTAAATCAAATTCGGTTTGGTCGGTCTTACGGTCACAGCTGACGTCGTCAGTTATATTCATTAATTCTTGACGCCTGGGTTCAAATAATCCACGTAACTTAGAAACAAACATCTTACGATTATTCAAATAATAAGGAGATGCCATAATAATATTTTTTTCTTTGTCTTTGGGAAGTCGGTCAGATATTTTCTGAGAACGTATAACGGCAGTAGTCAAATCAATTGCGTCTAGGTCAATGTCTTCGAGTGGTTGTTTGACCTTCGGTTTGCGACCACGTTTTTTAGGGGCAGGGATCACCACTGGCTCAGGTTCCTTGACCGCTATCTCTACTTTATCTTGTATAGGCTCATCCAGGTCTTCTATTTCGTCGACGGGTTGTTCCTCTGGAACAGTCTCGGATACTTCTTCCTTTTCTTGGATTGGTTCTGATTGTTCACTAATGTCCGGAAACAAAGGTGTATCTATTTCGTCTTGTTCTGTTTCTATCTCTTGAACATCCATCGAGAACGTAGGTGCTTCGTCAATCACGATTTTATTAGTCAATTTGATAGCACTTGGTTCGGTCATTTTTTCCATATAAGGGACCATCGGTATTTGGGTTCTGGGCATAGGTAGATTATTTGAATATACTGGGAGTTTACCAAGCTGTCGGAGTTTTTCTATAACTAATTCGCGGTCTACATTTGCAGAGGTACGTTTATCAACAATTGAAATGTTTTTAGGTTCTCGTTGTGGTTTCAATTGTACTTCCGGTTCCTCGATAAAGGTTCCTTCAATCATTTCATCTTTTTCAGTTTCTTTGATTGGTTTCATTTCAACTGGTTCGAGAACATCTTCATTATTATTTCTTTGGAGGTTAATTTGTATATCTCGACGTTTTGCTGGAATACCCTTTTTTTCTAACAATTCTAAATATGTATGAGGAATATTCATAACTGAGTATATAATATAATACTATAAATTATCTTCTATAACTGTTTCTGGGTAAATCAAAAAGCATTGGGTAAATCATAAAAGTCACTGTTTCCGTAAAAAATAAAGGAGAACAATTTTTGGTGGAGTGGAATGGAAACCCCATTATCTGACCCACGAGACGTTTCTATATTTGTATTTTGTGTGATATCGGATACAATGGGAAATGTACAACTAAGAGACCGTTGAATTTTTTGTATAGGTTTGGGAACGTGGCTTTCTTTATTCGCTACCTTGTGGAAATCTTGATAATAATTCAGTGTACCGATATCTTCTTTGTGCGTAATCTTCATTTGAATACGCGCATTGTCAGTATTTGTGTTCAACGCGCCCACGTGTATCAAATTCGCATTAAAAATAATCATATCTCCTTTATTACAAATAATATTTTGTAATGGTGTGGTAAAGTTTACACAATGTGACCATTTACTTTTATGGCTACCAGCATATACGCTAAGACATTTATCCATATCTTCTAAGAATAATATCATTGTGTAAGAAGGATATTTTTGTTTACTATTAAAAAAATCACCATTATTATCACGATGACATGTGTTTACGTGCGATTTTTCAATGACCCATATATAATCTTGTAATACGTAATGCTGACCCAAATTTGTTTTCATAAAATGGGTCAACCGCTGTTGGGATTGTATTGACGCTTGAAGGTCTTTGTATTGATGATGTCGCATACATGTATGCATATAAGACAATTCATTCTTTGTAAATAATTGAGAACCTACACAATAACCGTCAATTTGAAGTTGTATTTTTGGAATCAGTTCATACGTGTTTGCTTCTTGGTCAAAATCAAAGAAATGGAATACTATCAATAAAAAAACCAGAAAAAATAATACATAGACTATATTTTGATTCATTCGAACGTCTAATTATATACAATAACACTAAATAAATTATTTGCTTATGATATATGCTTTGTGAACTACAACCGTAAATACAAAATGATAAAAACTAAGTGTAATAAAAAGAAATATGTACATTATATATAATGAAATATTCAACTCGACATATATTGAATGTGTTGAATGACAATATATATATGAAAGAGGATATGAAAGAGGAATACAAATTTAGCGAGTTACCTATATTGAAACATATGGCGGAATTGTTGTATAATGGTGAATCAGAGTACAATAAATTATCAAACAAGTTTGTATTAATTCACGATTCTCAATTACGATTACCAAACTATTTGCCCGAAACAATACAAACTGTGGTTCGTGATATGAAAATTGTGAAATACGTAGCTCGTTTCAATATACAAGACCGTATATTCGATGTATACATGCATTTTGATGGAACGAAAAAATATATGAATCATGAGATAGACGAACACTTCAAAAAGATTTATATGTGGCTGTGTATAGCATCAAGATATGCAAGTCCAAAATGTTCAAAATACGTAAAAATCAACATGTATTTAACACAACATAAAAAAAGATTACCCAAACAATACAATATAATTGACCGTGAACATGCGAATACCGCATTTACTACTTCTTGTAAAACGGAAACCGACATCTGTATTTTCCGCGAAGAAGAATGGTTCAAAACATTCATTCACGAAACTTTTCACAATATGGGTATGGATTTTTCGGCAAATGGGTCACAAAACACAAACAAGTTAATGTATACATACATACCTATAGAAACGGATTTTCGTCTGTATGAATCGTATACGGAATGTTGGGCTGAACTGATAAATAGTTTATTTGTCGCATTTTATGATATGAAAAAACGTGGTTCATCAGACATGGAAAGCATATTCAATACTGTATTAAATAACGAACGTCGATTTACATTGTTTCAATGTGCGAAAGTATTGAATCATTACAACATGAAGTTCGACGACTTATTTAAACAAACTAAATTAGCAAATGTTCGTCGAAACAATTACAAAGAAAATACATCAGTCGTGTCGTACTATCTTCTTAAGATGGTGTTAATGTACAATGCGAAAGAGTTTATACGTTGGACATCTAAAAATAATGACAAATCAATCAATTTCAACCAAAAATCGGACCCTAAAAAAGAAATGCGATTGGTGAATTTTATCAAAAAACGTATAAACAGTTTACCTATGTTGGGATTATTGGATAAATCAAATAAATATTTCAATGAAAACCATAACAAAAAAAATGTGATAACACAAAGTTTACGTATGACTGTTTATGAAGTGGTATAATTTAAATAATGGAATAATTAGATGGTAAACGCATTTAATTTTTTGATGGCGGACTCGCACGCAATTTGTTCTGCTTTTTTCTTTATTTTATGAATGCTTTCACCCAAGAACAAGAATATTTTGCCGTGTTGTGACATATGCATATGAATATCATTGTATGATTGAAACTTGTCAATTCGCAAAGCAGATGTCGGGTCGACCATATGAATAGGTATACCTAACCGCAAATAAACGCCCATATGATACCCATTGTCTGTATCGTGTTGTTCAATTTCCAAGTAATCTGGAGTGACTTTGAATTCTTTTTGTATTTTCACCTGTAATATATTTTTATAATTATCGTCGTTGCGAATCAAACTAATCCAATCGACGTGTTTTTCAAATACGCTTTCAACGAATACTTGAACCATTTGGAAACCTGGACCGCAGACAAATGTATTTTTAAACCACTCGTGTTCATCATTGATATCCATACGATTGAAATCTAAGAATAGTGCGCCAATGAATGCTTCAAACAAACACCCCAATTTTTTATGATTAACGCGTATTTGCTTCGATTCCGCATTTTTAGATAAGACAATCCATTTATGAAGTCCCATCTCGTATGCCATGCGTCCAATGGATTCGTTCTTGACTAGTGCGATTTTCTTTTCCGTCATAAAACCCTCATTTTCTTTAGGAAATCGACGGTACAAATAATATTTAGTGATACATTCTAATACGCCATCTCCAATAAATTCTAATCGTTCATTTGATTTAGAATACAGCGGCAAACAGTTATCGGGTTTTTCTGTAATAATCACATTATTTTGTTTGTTTTCAAGACTTGGACGCTTGATATAAGACCGATGAACAAATGCTCGTTTATATAAATTATAATTATAAATATCAGAATTTACGCCATACTTCATAAGAAGTTGGTTAATTTCAGCATCAGTAATCAATATATTTAGGGGATTATATGGGTCAAACACGTAGGTTTCTTCACCTTCACTATTTTTCTGCACAATAATATCTTCGTCCGAATTCATGTTATTAAGGAAATAAAATGAAGTCTACGTTTGTGTATGTGGTACAAGAACGCATTATTTATCTATTATCAATTTTATAGAAACGATAAAATATCTTTAGTAATTATATATCATCATGGTTTTAATGAATGCTTCCAGTAAGGCGCGTAACGCCTCATCTATTGTCAATCAATCTTCCGGGGGTGGAAACAAGAAGGCCGGACTTCCCCAGCAGGTCGGTCGCACCGCCTGGATGTCTATCCACCTTAACAATACCAGCCAGAACATGAATGTTCTGAAGATGCCTCTCTCCTCTACCACCAGGTCGTCTCGTCCTATCGGCATGAGATACATGTAAGTTACTATTTTTTAAGTAAAATATTATATAATCAATAAACAATATAATTCTATCATATTGTTTATATTATAACCCGACAATGCGTATTATTATAGACGATAGAGAGCATGATTTATACGATAAGTGTGAAAATTTACGTATATCCAACAGTAAATTCGGATACAATATACTCGAAAAAGATACACTCCTACTCGGAGACATTTTAATAACTACCGATGACAACAAACCGGTATTGTTAATCGAACGAAAAACGATACCGGACTTATTGGCATCTATTAAAGACAAGCGTTACGAAGAACAATCACATAGATTAATACATAGTAGCGGTTATCCGCCACATTCGATTTTTTACGTAATTGAAGGGGGATTTTCACAATGTAGGACCGAATTGGAAAAACGTATTGCGTATTCTGCTATTGTATCTATGCAAATGTTCAAGGGTTTTAGTGTATATCGAACATTTTCAATAGTAGAAACCGCAGAATGGATTATGAGTTTGGGGGATAAAATCGAACGCAATTTTGGTAAGGGGATTATACCATATTACTTAACACAGCATTTTTTGAGGGGATTGAATCAAAAAAGACAAGAACAAGACGAGCTTCAAAATAATCAAGATGGCGAAAATACACAATCGCAAGTAAGCGAAAAAGATTATTGCACAGTGGTAAAAAAAACAAAAAAAGACAACATTACCGAAAATAACATTAGTGAGATTATGTTATGTCAAATTCCAGGAATCAGTTCGGTTACCGCAATCGCGATTATGAAACATTTTTCGAATATTTCAGATCTAATTTATAAGTTACATGAAAATCCGAACTGTCTACAACATATCCAAATAGAAACAAATGGAAAATCTAGAAAATTAAATAAAAACATCATAGAAAGTATTCATAAATTCCTTATTAAAAAGGAAGCAGAACAAGATAAATAATGAGGATAAATAATACAGACAAAAATATTGTATATTGTATAATCACACTATACATTATGATATCTTATTTAATGACCAATCATAATGCGAATAACTGCAGTCAAATAAAACTGTTTCTACCTAATACTACTTCTGACTTATCATTGAACCTATCTAGCACAGAAAGACACCTAAGTAGCGATAGTAGTACCGGGTTATCACTGTCTTTTCGGTCATCGATTGATAGCATATTTACGTTAGACCAAGAAGAATATTTAGAAGTGAACTGTCATAGTAACTGCGAAGAAAAAGTATCCGATAAAATACCTATATCAATCGCACACGCAAGGGTAAGGGAACAAACATACGAAGAAACTCAAACAAAAAGTCCTACTCCCACAAAATACTACAAAATATTAGAGGAAAACAGAAAAATAGTAGACGAGTTTACGCATAAATCATAATTAGGTCCTTTCTTTCAATTCAATACCACTATAATATTCGAGTGTTTCAATATCCTCCAATATTTTATCCACATCCGAACCAATAGATAGCGACCCATGACGCTCTAATGCGACAATATCATTGTTTTTTAAATTATTAAGACATTCATTCGCTAATCCATAACTACCGGCAGGGTGATATTTTACATTCATTCCAATTTTTCCAATATTTAATTCGGGAAAGGTATCTTTCACATTACGTAATTCGTTATGTTTGTGAACTCCCGTATACGCAATGATATTTGGAGGATGTGCGTGAACTACAAATGTATCCGAGCAAAAATTGGTCGGTAACGTTTGTAAATGAGAATGCATAAATATTTCCCTCGAAGGCGTATATATACAATTTATATCATAAACTAAATGATACCCGCCTGTGATGTGATTATCGGTAAAATGCTCTTTCTCTCTAAAATGAATTTTGATTATTTGGTCACAATTCATCTCGTTTTTTTTCACTTGACCAGCAGATATATAAAAATAATCAGCCCCTTTCGGTTTGAAACTCACATTACCATCACGAACACTAATCAATTTGTTCGTATACAATAGTTTCATAACATCTACTATTTGTTTCTTGTAAGACATATAGTAGATAAATACATAATTTTTATTTATAGAACGTCAATCGGATTCTCAAAATTACTTGGGATACTAGGGTAGAAGCTCGTCTTGGGTGTAGATAATACAGGACGCGTAACCTTATTTTCATCATATTTGCCCGACTCGACGATTGAATTCGTATGTTTCACACCACCCCAATTGGCATCCATCGCGTTATCACTTTTTTTATCAATCTGAGTAGAATCATGAACTTTATCCAAGTCAGTATATACACCAACAAACATGTTCGTCGGGTCAAAACCTGGGTAGTTGTTTTGATTGTACGGACCATTGTCTCGGTTCGCATCTAAATATTTCACAATCTCATGGTCTTTAGGTAAAATTTCAGATGTGGAGGGTAAACCGCCCTGCAACTGAAATGGACTAGGACGCATTCTATATACGTCGTTACCCTGAGTATCGTTTTCTTGTCTTAAGAACAAGACTGGACAGTCATTCCCTTTTTTGCGTTGTATTTCTAAATAGTTGATATATTCATCTAAACTAAAGAAAGGTAATGGATTATGTCCATCTTCCTTGGGTTGATTTGTAAAATATAACAATAATCTATCGTTTTTCTGAACTAATAGGTCAGGACATTCGCGAGATTCGAAACCCTCTTTTTTACATCCACAAGAAGGAAAGGTCATCACTACATAAATACCCGTTACAAATACAAGTAATAACAATGTAACTGCGAGTTTATTCATAATTGTTCTAATATATAGTATATACTGAAAAAAATAGTATATATAAATATATATACAAACACTATATGCCATCGAACAAAAAAACACAAAAGAAATCTGTAAAGAAACCTGTAAAGAAACCTACGAAGAAACAAGAAAAAACCGTAATTGTGTTATTTTTTGCTCACTGGTGCGGACATTGTCAATCTATGTACCCTGAATGGGAGAAACTACAAAAAGAATACGAAAATAACGACAAATTCATTTTAAGAGAAATTGAGCACGGAAATATTGAACAAGACAAACATATTTTAGAAAAAGAATATGGTATATCCCCGATTCAAGTACAAGGATTTCCCACTTTGGTGAAATTTAATCCACACAAAGCCGCGGAATATTACGAGGGCGGAGAACGAACCCAAAGCAATATGCGTACCTGGTTGAACACACCCATAAAAATAGTCGAGAAAAAGGAACCCGATAGTCTGTATGACGAATATTCGAGAATGTATGCGAATCGCGGCGGATACAAAATTCCAATTGTTGGCAAAATAAAAACGTATTCCAAAAAGAAAACTACATCTAAGAAATCCAAATCTAGAAATAAGATTAAATACAGACGTTCAATGTCAAGTGCTAAAAAATAAATATAACTGAAAAATTGATTATGTATATTTGACAATATACATAAGAAACAAAGATAAATACAACACAACAATACAACTATGAGCGAGAAACGAAACCTGGTGGTAAAGAAATACTTCCGATTATTTGACTTTAATGTATATGATGACGGTTCCTTTGCGTCTGATAAAACATTTACTATTCAGATGTTTGGTGTAGATGAAAAAGGGAAAAAATTGTGTGCATATGTAGATGATTATAAACCATTCTTTTATATCAAAGCGCACGACGATTGGACAAACAAAGATATGGAACTGTGGGTTAGGTCACTGGATGAGAAATATCAGAAATTAATTATAAAGAAAAAAATAGTAGAGCATCATAAATTATATGGATTTTCTGGTGGGAGAAAACACAAATTTGTTCGTTTAGAATTTGATAATACATCAGCAATCAGTCAAATCAAAAATTTATGGTTTACAAAAAACAAATACGACGAAAGGGTTCGTGAAAATCTGGTTTATAATGGAGTTGAGTTAGAACTGTATGAAAGTAATATTCCTCCTTTGCTACGTTACTTTCATGTAAACGAGATTGCGCCTTCTGGTTGGATATCTTATAAATCAAATAAAGTGATAAAAACGAAAGAAGGAGAAAAGAAGACCTCATGCGACCACGAGATTACTTGTTCCTATAAATCAATCGTCCCTGAACCCACAAAAGAAACGATCGTTCCGTTTAACATATGCAGTTTTGATATTGAGGCGAGTAGTAGTCATGGTGATTTCCCACTACCAAAAAAGACATACAAACGACTCGCATCCAACATTGTAGACATATTTATTAAACAGAGAAAATACAGCAACAGTGAGTTAATGTCTCCCATATTCAGGCGTTGTATTATGAAAGCATTTGGATATGACAATATTGGTGAAGATGTGGATGCGGTATATCCTAAGAAACCCATTGAAAAAGATGACCTAGAAAAGATAATACAATTGTATCTACAAGTACCTATGAACAAAATATGTAAAGATAACGACGACTTAGCAATCCAAGAAATTTTGAGTATTCAGGATATCTTTGAATATGCTCATAGTGAACAAAATCAAGAAAGTAGTGCCATGGATAGTGATGTACAAGGAAGTCAAGAAATGGACGAAGGGAATGCTCATGCTTGGAAAAAGAAATTCGCATACAAAAAGAATAAAGTAAAAGGAAACGTCAATATTGTAGAATACTTATTAGAAGATACTCACACTCGCGAGGAACAACTAAGCGCACTGGATTTATTGCTATTATCCAAACTACCTTCACTGGAAGGTGATAAAGTGACGTTCATCGGATCAACATTCATGAATTATGGCGAGAAAGAACCCAATAAAAACCATTGTATCGTATTGGGTGATTGCGATGAAGTAAAGGGGGTCGAAATTGTAAGTGTAGATACTGAGAAACAAGTTCTATTGGAATGGACAAAAGTAATTCAACGTGAGAATCCAGATATCATTATTGGGTATAACATATTTGGCTTTGATTATGAGTTCATGTTCCAGCGGTCAAAAGAAACAAATTGTGTATCTGAATTCTTGAAGTTGTCGCGCAATCAAGACCACATTTCCAAAAAGGATAACAAATGGTTTGACAGTGGTAGCGAGATACAAATTATGAATACAAAAGTAATGTTGGCTAGTGGTGAATACGATTTACGATATTTCAACATATTAGGACGATTGCAAATCGATATGTATACATATTTCCGCCGCGATTTCAATTTGTCGTCATATAAATTGGATGACGTGGCCGGACAGTTTATCAATGATAGCATCAAAAAAGTAGAATGTACTACAGACACAAACGGTAAAGAAATTACAAAATTGTATAGCAAGAACCTAATGGGTTTACACGTAGACGATTTCATTCATATCCAATTGAGTAGTTTTACATCGGATTATTTCAAAGATGGAAAAAAATTCAAAGTAGTTGATATTGAATATAATGTTGAAGTAGAAGAAAAAGGAAAAACAAACAAATATAATGTAATTGTGATTAATGACCACCAAGACATCGATAAATCAAAGAAACTCAATTGGGGTATGGCGAAAGACGATGTGACTCCTCAAGATATTTTCCGATTGGCGGATGAAGGTCCTAGAGGTAGAGCAATTGTTGCGAAATATTGTATTCAAGATTGTAATCTAGTACACCATTTGATGAACAAGATTGACGTCATTACTGGATATATGGAGATGTCGAATATCTGCAGTGTACCAATTAGTTTCCTGGTGTTTCGTGGCCAAGGTATAAAATTAACAAGTTATGTGGCGAAGAAATGCAGAGAAAAAGATACGTTGATGCCTGATTTGGAAAAACCGAAATTTGCAAGTGGGTATGAAGGAGCGATTGTGCTGCCGCCCAAATGTAAAATGTATATGGACAATCCGGTTGCGTGTGTTGATTATTCGTCCCTATATCCATCTTCAATGATTAGTCAAAATTATTCACATGATAGTAAGGTTTGGTCCAAAGAATTTGATTTAGATGGTAATCCCATTCCTGAAAAAACAACAGGTGAACAAGATGAGAATGGTAAGTTTGTATATGATGATTTACCTGAATATCAATATATCGACATTGAATTCGATACATACGAATATAGACGAGTAACTCCAACTTCTCGTGCGGAAAAGATAAAAGTAGGTAGTAAACAATGTAGATGGGCACAATTACCAGATAATCAAAAATCCATCATGCCTTCTATTTTGGAGGAATTGTTGAAGGCGCGTAAGGATACACGTAAAATGATTAAAACAGAGAAAGACCCGTTTATGCAAAATATATTGGACAAGCGACAATTGGGATACAAAGTCACGGCAAATTCATTATATGGTCAATGTGGAGCACGTACATCTACATTTTATGAACAAGATGTAGCGGCGTCTACAACCGCAACGGGTCGCATGATGATTATTTATGCTCGTCGAATGGTTG
>Ga0209046_1000251_pt1 | contig 35105 bp, 36 predicted proteins | sample SaaInlV_200m_DNA_5_FD_184669 | JGI IMG/M metagenome (GOLD analysis project Ga0209046, IMG submission 184669) | Marine microbial communities from expanding oxygen minimum zones in the Saanich Inlet - Saanich Inlet SI073_LV_150m_DNA (SPAdes) (version 2) | ecosystem: Environmental > Aquatic >... | reverse complement strand
TGATTTTTTACCATCTAACATTAAGATGTTTACAAACTTAGCCAATACTAAATCACCAAACTTCGGGTCTGGTAGGATTTCTCTTTTAGGGGCGGATCTTCTTCTCATAGTGTTTCTCTTATTTTATATATTGTTGTTATTTCTTAGGTTTCTTGGTACCGTACTTAGAACGACCTTGCATTCTACCGTCAACACCAACTGTATCTAGTGCGCCACGAACTGTATGGTAACGAACACCAGGTAAATCTTTAACACGACCACCACGAATCAAAATCACTGAGTGCTCTTGTAAGTTGTGACCTTCGCCGCCAATGTAAGTTGTTACTTCAGCTGCGTTGGTTAATCTAACACGGGCAACTTTACGTAATGCTGAGTTAGGTTTTTTAGGTGTGGTTGTGTATACACGAGTACAAACGCCACGTTTTTGTGGGCAGCTGTCTAATGCTGGTACACCACTTTTAACAACCTTTTTCTTACGTGGTTTGCGTACCAATTGGTTAACTGTTGACATAAATACAATTTCTCCGAAATTCTTTTAAATTATTTAAAGTATTAATCGCCCACTGTTTTTTCGGGGGCAATAAAGGGGTGAATTATACTGTGGAAGGCTCTCCTATGTCAACAAGATTTAGACTTTTTTCAGTAAACTTTCAAGCAGGAAACCGCTGGCACGATTTAACATCTCAAAGACGTCATCAAAGCGTCCTTCAAAATAAGGATCAGGCACGCTTTTTCCATTATTTTTAGGAATATTATCTAACATCAAAGAAAGTTTGTGCTGATGTTCCTTTGGGCAAATGAGCTGTAGGTCTGATAAATTAGAGGCGTCCATTGCAAAGATATAATCATAATGATAAAAATCAGACTCATGCACCTGTCGCCCACGCTGATCAGATAAATCTACACCAAACTTACGCGCTGATAATTGTGAGCGAGAATCTGGTTGCTCATTAATATGGTAGGCATGCGTGCCAGCAGAATCGATTTCAAATAAATTCTCAACATTACGCTTTTCTACTTGAGACCTGAAGGCGCCTTCAGCGGTTGGTGAGCGGCAAATATTACCCATACACACAAATAAAATTTTGATTGTTGACATAATGAAATTTATTACGAATAACGCTTTATTATAATCAGCAAGCATTCGAAACATATCTTATAATTAGCTTGATTCTTTATTAACTAAGGGGGGAATATGGAACTTGAACTTTATCAAAACATGTTAATGTTGATTTTTGCAACAACATTTGTTATGGGCTGGGTCGTCAGTAAAACTGACTTTTGCACAATGGGCGCTGTGTCTGATTGGGTAAATATGGGCTCTACTGCTAGATTTAAGTCATGGATGTTAGCTGCAGTTTCTGCATTATTTTTAGTCACATTACTTACTTACACTGAATTAATTGATTCATCATTAACCCAAAGTAATGACACAGCTAGTCCGCCCTACAATACACCCACCTTTGCTTGGCTAAGATACCTTATTGGAGGATTGATCTTTGGTATTGGCATGACGATTGGCTCAGGTTGTGGCAATAAAACTTTGGTCAGAATTGGTGCTGGAAATCTAAAATCAGTCATCATTTTTGCAATGATGGCATTTGGTGCTTACTTAATGATGTTTACCGATTTTATGTACACTTTCTTTTTACAATGGACAAGCGTATTAGATGTTGATTTAACAGAATACGATATCAATAGCCAAGACCTGGGAGCGATCACCGCGCATATCATCCAAACAGATGTACTGAATACAAAATTAATGCTTGGATTTATTATTTCAATCGCTGCACTTTTATACTTATTCAGAACGGAGAAATTTAGAAAAGATAAGCATAATATCCTAGCAGGTTTAACTATCGGCATTTGTGTGGCGATTGCTTGGTATATATCCTCTGGACCGATGGGGCAAGAACTACTTGAAGAGGCAGAAATGATGGATGCAAAGCCTTATGCCCTGGGTGCACAATCTCTGACTTTTGTCGCGCCTTCTGGACATTTTTCTGCATTGGTGAGTTCTACATTTGATACAACCTATATTACATTTGCACTAATTGCTGGTTTAGGAGTACTAGTAGGCTCATTCTTTTATGCTATATTAAACCAATCATTTCGCTTGGAATGGTTTAGTTCAATTAGCGATTTAATCAACCACATTGTCAGTGGATTGTTAATGGGAATAGGTGGTGTACTTGGTATGGGTTGCACGATCGGACAAGGGGTGACAGGTGTGTCTACATTATCACTGGGTTCGTTAATTGTTCTCGGATCTATCGTATTTGGGTCAGCGCTGACGATGAAAATTCGATACTATCAACTTGTGTACGAAGACGAGGCGAATCTTTATACAGCCACAATGGCTAGCCTAGCTGATTTAAAATGCATACCAAACAAATGGAGATATTTAGATCATGTCTAACTCATTACTACAATCTGCTAAAGAAGTTATCCTCACTGAGGCGCAAGCTGTTACCCAGTTAGCCAATAGACTTGATCAAAGTTTTGTTGATGCATGCCAATTAATTCAAAACTGCACAGGCAAAGTGGTTTTAATTGGTATGGGTAAGTCTGGCCATATTGGTAACAAAATTGCAGCAACCTTTGCTTCAACGGGTACACCGGCTTTTGCTGTACATCCGGGTGAAGCTGGTCATGGCGATTTGGGCATGATTACCGAAGGTGATGTGGCTATTTGCATTTCTTACTCTGGAGAGTCAGATGAAATCATGACGGTAGTGCCTGTTATTCAACGCCTCGGCGTGCCGATTATTGGTATGACTGGTAACGCCAGCTCTTCGATTGGTGAGGCTTGTGATGTGCACCTGGATGTTGGTGTCGAGAAAGAAGCGTGCCCACATAACTTAGCACCCACTTCATCAACCACAGTAGCATTAGCTATGGGTGATGCACTAGCAGTTAGTCTACTCACAGACAAAGGTTTTAGTCCTGATGACTTTGCTCGCTCACATCCGTCTGGTGCTTTGGGTAGACGACTACTAACGTTTGTTAAAAATATTATGAAAACCGGTGATGACATTCCCACCGTAGATGGTGATACCAAACTACTTGATGCATTATTAATAATGAGCCAGAAAAAACTCGGAATGGTATTGATTACTGACAATAGCACCCTATTAGGTATTTTTACCGATGGCGATCTGCGTCGAGTATTGGAAGACCATACTGATATTCAAAGTTTAAATATTGGCGAGGTAATGACCCCTAACTGCAAGTCAATATTGGCAGACAAACCTGCCATGGCAGCAGTAGCAATGATGGATGAGTTTAATTTAAATTCTCTACCAGTAGTTGATGAAAACAACCAAGTAGTAGGGGCTATTAATACCCACACCCTAATGCAAGCCAAAATCATCTAAGTTACTTCGTATTTTCTCCTTGTACTGCGTTAGATTTTTAAAATATTCAGTTACGTAGAAAATCTACGCGCCCTCACATTTTACAAATCTGCCTTGCACAAGAAAAAACTACTTGTAATTACTACAACTCAAAGATTAACTATATTTAAGTAATTAATCTTTCTACGCCCCACCAAACTCCAATCAAGGCAATAACGATTGAAGCAGGAATAACCGCCAACTGTCGATAATTCAATTTTAGCTTGCGTAGTGTCAACAGTACACTGACCACACCTAAGACAATAACAATTTGTGCCAACTCTACGCCCACGTTAAAACCAATCAGGGTGGTTACAAAAGAATCCGGTGCCATCTCGAACTCTTTGAGCATGGTGGCAAAACCCAAACCATGAATTAGACCAAATAAAAATACAACAATACTTTTACGCTTGATGGATTGGTGCGTCATCAGATTCTCAATCGCCACATAAACAATAGAAAAAGCAATCAGTGGTTCAACAATACGTGCCGATACCTCCACCACGCCAATCATTGCTAAGCCTAATGTCAGCGTGTGTGCTAGTGTAAACGTAGTAACCAATAATAATAATTGTCGCCATAATAAGGACGAAAGCGCCATGCCCACAATAAATAAAATATGGTCCCAACCTTTAGGAATCACATGGTCAAATCCAATCGAAGTAAATTGCAAAAAACGCTGGGTGGTGGTGAGTGGTTCTGGATGGTTGATGTCAATCACACTACTGGGTTTTCCATTGCGTAACCATTGCCATTGACTCCAATTATATTCATCCTTTTTATACATTTGCCAACGTAACGCACTATCACCATAGATCCTCCCATATTGCCAAGCCAATGTTTTTGGCCATTCACTGAGTTTTACTTGGTAAGTCAAAATGGTTTTTCTCGGTCGTTTTTTATAACCAATAATGTCAATTTTTGCATGACTTAACGTCAATACCTGGGTCTGACCATTAATACTCAATTCAAGACTGTTTAAGAATTCAGTTTCAAAACCCTTAAAACGTTTACGCAATACATCGGGTTCGAGCGCTCTTAGCTCATCATAACGATCTGAGTTTGGCGCATCAGTGGTTTTTTTGTATTGAGTACCAATACCGGTCATTGCCGCTTCAAGACTTAGATCAATCTCAACTTCAAGCGTTTTACCCTCACTCTTTCCAGTGCCCCCTTGAGGGGTAAAGATTGATATTTCTATTAGCGCAGGCTTAACCACATCCGCCTTTACGAACGAGCTTAACAATAATAATAAGGTTAGAAATAATTTCATCATAAAAAAAACCCCGACTAGCGGGGTTTGATTATCTTGTTATTAACACTTAAATTAACTCACCATCGTAATTCTCAATACCTGGGTTATCTTTCACACCTTTAATGGTTGGGTGGTTTACCTTAGACAAGTTAAGGTGTTTTTGCTTACGCAAATAATCTGCCGCTACATCCCACATTAAACGTCCATTACCAATACTGCCGACTTGTGCCCAGCCCGATACTTTGTACGATTTGTTAGGGTCGATTGGCGTACCTTCATCATCTTTCATGTCACTAATACGTTCGCCCAAACCTGCAGCAGGATCAATGGTGTAGTCCATGCCACCCATGCGCACCATGTCGCCACCTGATTGTAAGTACGGATCTTGTACAAATAAATTTTCAGCAATACCTTCTAAAATGTCTTTGAGTTGCGCACCTTTAAGCTCACTCACATAGGTTTCACCATAAGTCATAGAAGTATTCGTCATTAAGTCCTCCATGGTGACATCATGGCCTGCTGGCACTGATGTTCCCCAACGTACACCGGCCGACATAGCAAAGTCTGCACTGTGCTCTTCACGCAAGGAGTTAACTAAAACTTGATCCCAAGTACCCATGAAATTACCACGGCGATAAAGTGTTTGCTCGGTGGTACACAACTTCTCAGTCAAAATTTCATCGTAAGTTTTACCCACGCGATCTGGATTATTACTCATTTCACTGCTACGTGCTTCAACCACATTCTTGTCGTATTTGGTATTACGCATCTTATCAATAAACGAGACAACTGCTGCATCTGGTTTGATCAAATTAGTCATAATTGGCAACATTTTGTACTCATAACCAGAAACTTTATGATCAACAATGTTAAGGTCCATCACACCAATGTATTTACCCGAACAACCGGCGTTAGTAACCACTGTAACACCGCCCGCATTTTTAACCTCAATAGGCTTAGGCATACCGTCATGCGTATGACCACCAAAAAATGCATCAATACCGACCACACGTGAAGCCATTTTGATATCAACATCCATGCCATTGTGTGATATTACAATCACTGCATCTGGCTTTTCATTTTCACGAATATCCGTTACCAGCTCTTGCATTTCATCTTCACGCAGACCAAAAGACCAGTCTGGAAAGAAGTATTTCTGCGGGTTGGCGTTTGAAGTTCTTGGGAATGCTTGACCAATCACGGCAATACGGTGTCCGCCTACATTTTTAATAACATATGGCTTAAATGGCAATGCTTCATCTTCATCAAACAAGCCGTTACCATCGTATTTTTCCGTCATGGTGAAATAGTCATCACCCATTAGCGCATCTTCCATAATGCGTACGTTTTGACCTAAGAAATCACCTTTAAAAAATCCAATATTTTTAAGAGTCTCTGCTTCTTTATAAGTGAATTCCCAGTGGCCGACCATTACGTCGACACCTAACATGTTAGTGGCTTCAACCATATCTGCGCCACGCGTCCAAAGTGAAGTGCCAGAGCCTTGCCAAGTATCGCCACCATCAACGGTTAGTGTATTTTGTACACCACCAGCACTCTCACGCAATGAATCTAAAACCGTTTTGATTTGACCAAAGCCGCCGGTTTTTCCATATTTAGCAGCTAATTCTTCAAAATTATTATAAGTAAAAGCATGAGCTTCAGGCGAGCCTGGCTTAACGCCAATTTGCTTAAGAAGTTTATTGCCAACAACATGTGGTAATTGGCCAAAAGTAGAGCCAAAGCCTAAGTTAACATTTGGTTCGCGAAAATAGTTGGGTAATAAATTACCATGGGTGTCAGTGATGTGCAAAATACGCGCATTACCGGTTTTTGGGACTTCATACATGTTATCTTGTGATGACAATTTCGCCGAAGCATCACTACCACAACCACTGATTAAACCCGCCGCTGATCCAGCACCCAATACTTTAATAAAATCTCTTCTTGTTAAAGCCATTTCCGCTCCTTCAATATACTTAAAGCCATTATTTTATCAAAAAGTAGCTATAGGTTCAGTCTTTAGAATATTTATTGTTACAAATACCAATAAATATTTCTATCTAGGAACGCCATTAAGTCTTATTTTGCAATAAACCTTTTATAATACCCACATGAATTTGAATGAACTACTAACTGATATTGTTGACACGAAGATTGATGTCGAAACTCAAGGCCTGTGTTTGAATGCAGCCAACATACAAACCGGCGATGTATTTATTGCTTTACAAGGGCAGTCTTCTCATGGTGTTGATTATGTTGATCAAGCCATTGAAAACGGCTGTGTTGCAGTATTGATTGATTCACAAGATTTTGATTGTAGCGTGCCAAGCGTGCGTGTCGATAATCTCAAGCAACATTTGCCAGTGCTAGCGAGTACTTATTACCCTCAAGCGGTGCAGGTGGAAGTAATTGGCGTCACTGGCACCAATGGTAAAACCTCGGTGAGTTATTTTATCTCACAATTATTAAATCAGCTCGGGGTCAAAAATGGTCTAATTGGCACCTTAGGTATCACCCATAGCGCTGTGGTTTCTAATAACACCACACCCGATATTTTAACGCTCTATAAAGCACTTCACCAATACCATCAAAATGGTATTCACACGGCAGTATTAGAAGTTTCTTCTCACGGGCTGGATCAAAACAGAGTCGCAGGGATTAATTTTAAACAAGCTATTTTTACCAATCTCACGCAAGACCATTTAGACTATCACCACAGTTTGGATGAATATCGAGATACCAAACTTAAACTATTTGCTCTTGACTCACTCAAAAGTGTTGTGATTAATCGTGACAACGATCAACATACAGATTTTTTAGCCATCTCTAAACACGCCACACAAACTACCTACAGTCTAGATGAATTTGAAAAAATCAACGCCACAACGCAAGGTTTTTTATGCCAACTTGATGGCTTTGTATTTGAGTCTCCTTTATTAGGGCGGTTTAACTTATCCAACGTTCTGGCTGCACTCAACAGCGTCGAACAACTTGGTTTTGAACGTTCAAGCATCATTCCACTATTGCATCACTTATTCCCACCAACGGGTCGGATGCATCGCATTAAAAATACCTTATCTTGGGTTGATTACGCCCACACCCCAGATGCCATCGAAAATGCCATTAACACTTTGCAAAGCCATTATCCAGATCATCAAATTCGCATTGTCTTTGGCTGTGGTGGCAACCGTGATCAAGACAAACGCGCTAAGATGGGTAAGATTGCCAGCGATCTAGCCAGCACCATTGTACTCACTAATGACAATCCACGAAGCGAAGACCCGCAAGCCATTATTAATGATATTCTCAGCGGCATTGACGACAGTTTCGAGCTAGATATTACACTCGATAGACAACTCGCTATTGAAACTGCCATCACCACTTTGAATGAAAATGAGTGTCTACTCATTGCCGGAAAAGGCCATGAATCCACTCAAGAATTCAAAGACAAGACATTGGTCTTAAGTGATATCGAAATTGCACAAAATGCTGTCATCTAATACACAGTCCATTGCCTCAGCACTAGGCGTTGACACAGTCGAGTGTATTGAATTTACCGGTGTGTGTACCGATACAAGACAACGCATGGATGGTGCTTTATTTATCGCACTGATTGGTGATAATTTTGATGCACATGATTATCTAAATGAAGCTGAAAAAATGGGTGCAGTGGCAATTATTGCAAGCAAGTCTGTTTCGACCAATCTACCTGTCTTGTTAGTTGAAGATACACAAACAGCACTGGCTAATATCGCACACTGGCATTTGAATAATGTTAAGCCAACCGTTATAGCCATTACCGGCAGTAACGGCAAAACCACCACTAAAAATATGTTGGCCAATATATTAAGTTTAAAAGCACCGACACTCGCCACCAAGGGCAATCTCAATAACCATCTTGGTGTGCCGATGACTTTATTAGAACTAGAAGATCAACACCAATACGCTGTGGTTGAAATGGGCGCTAATCATGTTGGAGAGATTGCCTATTTACGCAATATCGCACAGCCTGATGTTGCTGTGGTGACCAATACCTTAGATGCACACATTGGTGAATTTGGCGGGTTTGATAACTTAGTTAAAGCCAAGGGTGAAATCTATGGCGACGACAGTCAAAATATCGTTAATACCAATACCAACTTTAGCGGCAATCTCAGCTTTGGTGAGAACGGCGATGTTTTTGCCAGCCATATTGATAACAATGGTTTTTATTTAAATATTGCTAATCAAAAAGTAGCGGTTACCTTACAACTGATTGGTCAACACAATATCGACAACGCCTTAGCAGCTAGTGCTTGTGCACATGCATTAGGTATTGATATTAACACCATCAAACAAGGACTAGAAAATACTCAAGCTGAAAAAGGCCGACTCAATGTTATTCAGCAAGGTGAACTAACTATTATTGATGACACTTATAATGCCAGCCCACAATCAATGAAAGCAGCAATCAATACACTGCTGGGTTTTACGGGTGAAAAAATAGCCATACTTGGTACCATGGCAGAACTTGGCGATGAAGCCAAAGATTTTCATCAACAAATTGGGCAACTGGCTAAAGATTCACTCGACGCTGTTTACACCTATGGAGAATTGGCCAAGCATTATGACGGCATGCATTTTAATGATTTGGAACAATTAACCAATCATATCATTGGCCATCACACCAATGCCACTGTACTAATCAAAGGCTCACGCATGGTGAGACTTGATCAATTGGTAGAACGACTACAAAAATAAACCAATTCTTGCTTGACCTTTGAGTCAAATGTGGCGATAATTACACGCTTTATGGGCCCGTAGCTCAACTGGATAGAGTACTCGGCTACGAACCGAGCGGTTACAAGTTCGACTCTTGTCGGGCCCACCATTTTCAAGTGTCAACAAATCTACTATTCTCTGTTAGAATATCTCTCATGATGACACTACCCAATATAATTACCCTTTCAAGAATTGCACTGATTCCAATTTTTGTTGCGTTGTATTACTTTCAACCTGATTACAATCCAGATGGATTTATTAATATTAAGGCACCTGACAATATTTTTACGCAAATTAATTTCTGGGTGACTGGTGTTTATGCTTTTATTAGTACCACTGACTATGTAGATGGTTACTTAGCTAGAAAACTCAACATGACCTCGCAGTTGGGTGCTTTTTTAGATCCGGTTGCAGATAAATTAATGGTTTCTGTAGCACTCGTGTTGTTGGTTGATTTCTACCCTAGTGATACACATTGGTATATTGGCATTTGTGCACTGATTATCATTTCTCGTGAAATTTTAGTCTCAGCACTTAGAGAGTGGATGGGCACAATTGGTCAGCGCTCAACGGTTAATGTATCCTTTGTTGGCAAGGTTAAAACTTTTGTACAAGTCTTTGCAATTTTGTTCTTACTCTACCAACAGCCTTTCTTTGGTTTGCCAAGTTTTGAGGTTGGTGTTGTCTTACTACTTGTTGCAACACTACTCACCATCTACTCAGGATTTATTTATTTAAAAGAAGGTGTAAAAACATTTGACTCTTAGCGAAAAAACACTATAATTTGCCATCTATTGCGGGAATAGCTCAGCTGGTAGAGCATCACGTTGCCAACGTGAATGTCGCGAGTTCGAATCTCGTTTCCCGCTCCATATTTAAAGACCTGTTTATCAGGTCTTTTTTTATACAGCCATTTGCACACACCTTGGCCGGATAGCAAATCGGTTATGCAGTGGATTGCAAATCCATCTAGACCAGTTCGATTCTGGTTCCGGCCTCCATACATAAAAAGCCCGATTTTTATCGGGCTTTTTATTGTCTAAAATTTATAAAATAATGGAAATAAGTTTTATAATTTAATAAAAAACCCACTTTTATACTTTAAAATGCTATTTTTAATATAAAAATACCCACTAAATTGTATTTTTAGTGGGTATTTTGAAAAATTTAAGAAATTTTAAGAATGGCTTGTTATCTTACTTTAGAGCCTTGAGTCGCAAACGAAGTGCATTAAGTTTAATAAACCCAGCTGCATCTTTTTGATCATAAGCACCTTCATCATCTTCAAAAGTAGCAATTTTTTCACTGAATAAGGAATCGTCAGATTTACGCCCAACAACAGTAATGCCGCCTTTATAAAGTTTAAGGCGAACTGTGCCATTAACGGTTTCTTGAGTTTTATCAATCGCTGCTTGTAGCATTTCACGCTCTGGTGCAAACCAAAAACCGTTATAAATCATCTCGGCGTATTTTGGCATAAGTTCATCTTTAAGATGTGCCGCTGCACGATCAAGCGTAAGGCTTTCCATCGCACGATGCGCCTTAAGCATAACGGTACCAGCGGGGGTTTCATAACAACCACGTGATTTCATGCCGACAAAACGGTTTTCAACAATGTCATCACGGCCAATACCGTGTGCACCCGCACGTTGGTTTAATACTTCCATCACGGTTGCAGGGCTCATTACTTCGCCATCAATGGCGGTAATATCGCCTTTAGTATAAGTAATCTCAATAGTTTCGGCTTTATCGGGTGCACCCTCAGGCGACACTGTCCAGCGCCACATGTCGTCTTCAGGCTCTGTCCAAGGGTCTTCCAAAATATCACCTTCATATGAAATGTGCAATAAATTCGCATCCATTGAATAGGGAGATTTTTTGTTTTGTTTTTGGTAATCAATCTCAATACCATGGCTTTCTGCATAAGCCATTAGACTTTCACGAGAAGATAATTCCCACTCACGCCATGGGGCAATCACTTGGATGTCAGCATCGAGTGCGTAAGCATTTAGTTCAAAGCGCACTTGATCATTACCTTTGCCGGTTGCGCCATGTGAGATAGCATCAGCACCTACTTCATTAGCAATTTCTACCAAACGTTTGGAAATTAATGGGCGTGCAATAGAAGTTCCGAGTAAATACTCGCCTTCGTAAATTGCATTGGCACGAAACATTGGGAAGACAAAATCACGTGCAAATTCTTCACGTAAATCTTCAATATAAATTTCTTTAACGCCAGCAGCAACAGCTTTAGCGCGTGCAGGCTCGACTTCTTCACCTTGGCCAATATCGGCCGTAAAGGTAACCACTTCACACTGATAAGTGTCTTGTAACCACTTAACGATGATGCTTGTGTCTAATCCGCCCGAATAGGCAAGTACTACTTTATTCATTGTTCTTTCCTGTACCCATTTGATGGGCGCTCTTCCCCGAATTCAAATATTTTTGCTAGTAGTATTTCATTTTTCTGATTAACTACTTCTACTTTCCACTGCCCTGTCCATGTGTGCCAAAGATTTTTACTCGACCATACACGCCAGCGCTTACCTTTAATATCAAAACTAACTTCAGCCTTGACCTTGTCTTTATAGATCCAACGATGGGTAATAGTATCGCCTGTCAAATGTCGGATATTGGTAAAGAAGTAGATTTTACCTAAAGAATTGCCTGCTTCAGTAATTATCTCAACTGGCTGTCTTTCAACCACATCAGTAGAAAATACAGCTTGGGAAATATTCTCATGTGGCCATTGTGCAAAAACTTTAGTGGTTAACAATAACAACAATAACGCTATTTTTTTATTCATCAATTTACCCAAGTAATCACATGTTTATAAATATCTTGCTCTTGCACTTCATCATCTCTAAAAGTGCGGCCACGTACAGAAATACCCGCCAAGTGCACAGAATTACTATCGCCACTAATCAGCGGGTGCCAATCAAATAGATCCTTACCTTCAGATAATAACCGATAAGCGCACGTATCGGGAAGCCAATTAAATTTATCTCCCCAATCAGGGTAAATGGTTAGGCAATCTGGCACTAAGGATTGGCGAGTATCATAATGTGGGCACTGACAAGTTTCTTCATCTAAGTAGCGACACGCCACATCGGTAAAATAAATTTCATCAGTGTCCTCGTCTTCTAACTTGTGCAAACAACAACGGCCACAACCATCACAAAGTGACTCCCATTGAGTTCGACTCATTTGATCCAACCTGAGTGTTTGCCAGAAATTCGATATTTGCTTATGCATCATTACACTACTCTACAATAGAAACCAGGTGCATTAGAATTTGTTTGCCTTCTTGATCGCCTTGGCGCGCTGAATTACTAGCCCAAAAATAAGCGGATTGATAATTAGGCTCAACACCGACACCATTGATATACATCATTGCTAAAGAATTCTGAGATTGCGTTAACCCCTGATTGGCAGCAGCCTGCATTAACATAAAGGCTTTTCTGTTGTCTTTTGGCACTAATGCGCCAATACTAAACAAAGTGCTTAAGTTGTGTTGAGCAATGGGATTACCTTGTTTGGCACTGATCACCAATTTTTCAACATTACTCATCACCTTAGTGTTGTCGGCTAATGATTGTGCAATTTGACTTTCATTAGGAATTAAATTCAATCTAGGTTTATTAAAATCAGTACTGATAACTAAAGGCTCTGGGTCATGTTGAATTTGCTCTGTTTCTAGATCAACATCATTCGATTCAAGTACTTCGATATTACTGCTATTGGCTTTTTCTTCGGCGATTTTTTCTGCTGCTAGTTTTACTTCGCTTAATAATAATTTTGCCGGCGCGTAATTTTTCTGTGCAGATAACTCTAGCCATTTGACTGCGTCTTGGAATAACTGCTTTTGCTGATAAAGATGGCCTAATTGGAATTGAGCAATGGAATATCCACCTTCTGAAGATCTGTGTAAATAAACCTTAGCCAAGGTTTCGTCTCGACCAACAATCTCACCTTGATTGTAGATTTTGTACAGTTGATATTGTGCCAATGCATGCTCTTGCACTGATAAATTGAGCAGCATCGAAAGTGCTTTTTCTGGATCCTTCTCAATACCATCGCCTGTTAGCAGTAATAAAGCCAGGTGGTAACGAGCTTCTATATTGCCTTGGCTGGCTGCTTTTTGATACCAATAAGCTTCTTGCTTGGCGTCTTTTTCAACACCTTGACCTAACTTATATCTAAGCGCTAATAAATATTGCGCTGGCGCATAACCACCTCTGGCAGACTTCAATAACCACTCAGCTGCTTTTATGTTGTCTTTGTCTACACCTTCTCCTCGTAGGTAGTGCAATGCTAATGCGTGTTGTGATACGGCTAAGCCTTGATTGGCCGCGGCTTGGTAGAGCTGTAAAGCTTGGCTAGCGTCTTTATCTACACCATTGCCTTTTGCGTATAACGTTGCCAATTGATGCTGTGCCTGGGCGTGATTCTGTTCAGCGGCTTTGTTGTACCAATTTAGTGCTTGCGGTAGATCTTGCTTAACCTGGGTGCTTTTATGATAAATTTGTGCTGATAAAAACTGAGCATCAACATCGCCTTTTTCAGCGACTAAAAGCGCCCATTTAAGTGCTGATGCATCATCCTGATTAACCAAATAGCCTCGATTATAAAAATTTGATAAACGAGACTGTGACAATGTGAACCCTTGATTAGCCGACTTTCGATACATGAGCAACGACTGCATTGGCTCGCCCTTGCGTTCAAAAAAATCTGCCAAATAATATTGCGCTTCAGCGTCTAGTTGTATGGCTGCTTTTTCATACCAATGCTGTGCCAATCTTAAATCTTTTTCAGTGCCTAAGCCGGCTTCATAAAATTTTGCCAGTTCTAATTGTGCTGGTGCAAAACCAAGCTGAGCCGCCCTTTCATACCAGTAATAAGCTTGATCGTAATCTATTGCGTACGCCTCACCTTGGTGATGCATTTTGGCTGCTTTATATTGTGCATCTACAAAGTCTTGTCGGGCAGATTGTTCATACCAGATTAAGGCTTGCCTTAAGTCTTGATCAACACCTATGCCATGATAGTAATCTTCAGCCAAACTGAATTGAGCTGTTGCATAACCCTGTTGAGCAACTTGGGTGTACCAATAAAAAGCCAGCTTAACATCTTGCTTAACATTAATACCTTTGTGATACATGTTAGCCAGGCTAAACTGTGATCGGGCATCGCCACTTTTGGCAGATTTTTTTAATTTTGTGTGTAGTTGTTCGGCAGACAATGATCGCTCATCAACAGATTCGTCTAAGTGTTGTTTGATTGTATCATGGCCTTCTTTTGGCTGCAGTAGTTGCAACGCTTGCACAGGTAGCGCTAAAAGTAACAACAGTGAAATAAATTTAATCATGACTTATTTTAATCTATTTGGCTGAATAATCGGCTCATTCCAATAGCCACACCGGCACAGTTAGGCAATGACGATTGAATAGCCTCTAAATAACCCTTATTCAAATCAGGTGTGTATTTTTTAAGCGTGGCACGCTTCTCTATTTCTTGCTTAAATACGGTCTTATATTCATCAACATGGCGTAACTCATCATAGCCATTGGCGATTTCCACGCCATTCATATACAACTCAAATCGGTGCGCTACTTTATCTTCTACATTGGCCAAAGCGGATTGTGTGGCAGGATAATCGTAAATAAAACATAGTGGTAGTTCTTCTAATTTTGGCTCAATCAAATGCGTAAACAGCAAAATTTGCAAATCTTCAATCCATTCGAAATCAGTACTTAGGTCATGTTTTCTGGCAATTATTTTAAGCGCATCAAAATCAGTATTAAGAATGTCAATATCGCCGTACTCGAAAAAAGCTTGTGCATAAGACAACTTAGTTACTTGGGATTTGACACCCAATACTTTCAATAACTGAGTAATATCATCCATCAACTGATGACTATCAAAGTCTAGACGATAGTATTCAAGCATTGCGAACTCATTAAAGTTGTGAGCGCCATACTCATTGTCACGGAAAACTTCGCAGATTTGATAGATATCACCACTACCATTCACCAAGAGTTTCTTCATCTCTAGCTCTGGAGAAGTGTGTAAATACTGGGTTTTCCCTGCATTGATATCTTGGTTGAGCTTCACACTCAGTGAGTCAATATAAACATCAGTAGCTGGGGCGCTGAGTAGTGCGGGTGTTTGAACTTCTAGTACACTTTGATCGTTAAAATAACGGCGAATTTTTTGTAAAAAATCGCTATATTTTTTAAGTTCTTCCCGCATATTCGTTTGTTCTTGTGTCTACTTTCACCTTCTCTCCAATACTAATAAATAATGGTACTTGAACGACCACCCCTGTGTTCATCGTAGCTGGCTTACCACCCGTACCCGCAGTATCGCCTTTAAGACCAGGATCGGTATCTACCACTTCAAGCATTACATGGTTAGGCGGTGTTACTGAAATTGGGTTGTCGTTCCAAAGCGTTACCACGCACATGTCTTGCTCTACCAAATAACCTCTAACATCATCCATGGCGTTATCATTAATCATATATTGATCAAACGTATTGGGATCCATAAAACTCCATTCACTACCATCGTTATACAGATATTGCATATCCAATTCCATTACATCTGCACCCTCTACAGATTCGCCTGACTTAAAAGTTTTTTCTAAGGTCTTTCCTGTGATTAAATCCTTTAGCTTAACCTTGTTGGAAGCTTGGCCTTTGCCAGGTTTTCGAATCTCATTATTGATAATTGAACAAGGGTTGCCATCTAGCATTAGTTTTAAGCCATTCTTAAATTGACTGGTAGAGTAATTCGCCATTTTTTAACCTATTAAGTGTAAAATTCAAGCATCTCATTTTACGCACTTTTTAATGCACATACACGAATACCAAGCCAAATCCCTATTTAGGCAATTCAATATTCAAACGCCTGAGGCAATCCTAATCAACAGCACTAAAGAGGCAAGCAAGGCTTGCACTGAGTTGGGCGGTGAGATTTGGGTGGTTAAAGCACAAGTGCATGCAGGTGGACGTGGAAAAGGCGGTGGCGTAATCTTGTGTCGCGGCGTTGAGGAAGTGGAAAACGCCTGTAATAAATTACTAGGGTCTAACTTAATAACCCCCCAAACTGATGCAAAAGGTTTGCCAATTAGCCAGCTGCTAATTGAAGGTGGTCAGAATATTGAGCGCGAACTTTATTTAGGTTTACTGGTTGATCGTCAAACGCAAAAGATTACTGTTTTAGCCTCAACCGAAGGTGGCATGGATATTGAAAAAGTAGCCGCTGAAACACCGGATAAAATCATTAAATTTGGAGTTGATCCATTGGGCAATTTAACAACTGATGACTGTCTTTTAATCGCTGAAAAACTTAATCTTGAAGGTGATTTGGCAAAACAATTCAGCAATGCATTGATTGGTCTTTATGTTATTTTCACCACTAAAGACGTAAGCTTGATTGAGATTAATCCACTGATTACCACAGCAGAAAATAAATTGTTGGCACTCGATGGAAAAATTGATTTTGATGATAATGCCCTTTATCGCCACGAAGACATTATTAAACTACGTGATATTTCACAAGAAGATGAAAAAGAAAATGAAGCCAGTGAGCATCAGCTAAATTACATCTCATTAGATGGCACAATTGGCTGTATGGTGAATGGCGCAGGCTTGGCTATGGCGACCATGGATTTGATTGAACACCATGGCGGCTCACCGGCTAACTTTTTAGATGTGGGTGGTGGTACAACCGCTGAACGTGTGGCTAAAGCTTTTGAACTTATTCAAACTGAAGCCAACGTTAAAGGCATTCTGGTCAATATTTTTGGCGGCATTGTTCGTTGTGATTTAATCGCCAAAGGAATCTTACAAGCCATTGAAAAGGTTGGGTTAAATCTGCCAATTGTCGTACGTTTAGAAGGCACTAATGCACCAGCAGGGCTAAAACTTTTAGATGAAGCGACGTTTGATATTCATACTGAAGCAGATCTTACTCAAGCGGCAATCAAGATTGTAGAGCTGTCAAAAGGAGTATCGACATGAGTATATTAATCAATAAAGATACCAAAGTAATCACTCAAGGCTTTACCGGTAAACAAGGCACCTTTCATTCTGAGCAGTCCATTGCTTATGGTACACAATTTGTGGGTGGTGTGACGCCAGGCAAAGGCGGACAAACTCACCTAAATTTACCTGTATTTAATTCAGTCAAAGAGTCGATGGATGAGACGGGTGCAAACGCCACCATGATTTACGTGCCACCGCGCTTTGCCTATGCTTCAATCCTCGAGGCCATTGAAGCCGAGATGCCAGTGATTGCTTGTATTACTGAAGGCATCCCTGTGCAAGATATGCTTAAAATTAAAGCAATTTTAAACGATTCAAACTCAACCTTGATTGGTCCAAACTGCCCAGGTGTAATTACCCCTGATGAGTGTAAACTCGGCATTATGCCTGGCAATATTCACCAATCAGGCAGTGTGGGGGTGGTATCACGCTCAGGTACTTTGACTTATGAAGCTGTACACCAAACCACGCAAGCTGGTCTGGGGCAAAGTACGTGTATTGGCATTGGCGGTGACCCTATCCAAGGTATGAATTTTATTGATTGCTTAGTATTATTCGAAGCAGATGAACAAACCAAATCCATTATCATGGTGGGTGAGATTGGTGGTAGTGCAGAAGAAGAGGCAGCAGAATACATTAAGTCTAACGTGTCCAAGCCAGTGGTGTCTTACATTGCTGGGCTTAGCGCACCGAAAGGGAAGCGCATGGGGCATGCTGGTGCGGTGATTAGTGGCGGCAGCGGTAAAGCCATCGACAAAATTAAAGCACTTGAAGCTGCAGGTGTAGCCATTTCTCCTACGCCCGCCACTATGGGGTCAACTTTATTAGAGGTTCTACAATAATCACCATGAAAAAACCCATTGTTGTTTTAGGTATTGGTGAGCTTGGCAGTGTATTTGCTCGCGCTTTTTTAAAGAGCAATTATCCAGTCTACCCAATTACTCGTACAACCAATATTGGCGAGTTATCGTCAAGTATTGACCCAGAGTTAATTTTGGTTTGCGTGGCAGAAGGTAATCTGCAATCTGCACTGTCTTCTATTCCTTCTAAATGGAAAGATCGCGTAGCAATGATGCAAAATGAACTTCTACCACGCGATTGGGAAGTTTACAACTTTACAAACCCAAGTGTTATTTCAGTCTGGTTTGAGAAGAAAAAAGGCATGGATTCTAAAGTGCTAATATCTTCACCAGCTTACGGCGCAAAAGCTCAAATACTCTGCGACTCGTTAGCACTAATAGATATTCCGGCGCATGTTGTTGCCGATGAAAACGAATTATTATTCGAACTGGTACTTAAGAATCTTTACATCTTAACCACCAATATTGCCGGGCTAGCAATTGAGCCTGGCGCCAATGTTGATGACTTGCGTAATAATCACCTGTCACTGATGCGCGATGTATCAAAAGACGTGCTCACTTTACAAACTCAGTTGACCGGGCAAACTTTTGATGAAAACCAACTAGAACAAGGCATGATTAAAGCTTTTGAGGGTGATTTAAATCATGGTTGTATGGGGCGTTCAGCGCCAACAAGATTGGATAGAGCCTTGGAATTGGCGAAAGAATTTAGTTTAGAAATGCCAACTCTTAAAAAAATCAAAGGCAGTCTTTAGTTGTTCATTTTGGCGTAAGTTTTTTCAATCTCTTGTTCTAGTGCCAACAGTGAAAAGCCACGAACTTCTTCAATAAATTTCTGCCCCATAAAGAACACTTGCACTACTGGCAATGAGAAAACTCCATGTTGCGCACAAACTTCTTGCAATTGTTCGCAATCAATATAGATCATTTCCAAATCTGGAAATTTGGCTGAAAATTTATCAAAAATCTGAGGTTTTATGGTTTGACATACGCCACAATGCGCACCACCAAATAAAATTAATACCGCGTCTTTTTCGCGTTTTAGTGTGTCTAATTGATCTTGGTTTTCTAACTGATTCATAACTGCTCTCCTAATTGGATAAAGAATACCTCAAAACTCGGTAAATCTAGTTGTGATTCTCTTTGCTTAGCACCCCACATCGGTTCTGGAAAATAACTATCTTGTTCAAAACGTGCCATCACATGCCAATGAACATGGGGCAACATATTCCCAAATGAAGCGATGTTAATCTTATCTGCATTGAAATAGCTTAGCATTAATTTCTCAGTAAAATCAATAATACGGAAAATTTCTAATTTTTCTTCTGATGTGCATTCGCTAAATTCTTTAATTTTTCTCTGAGTAAACACCTTAACCCAAGGGATTTCACTCTCCTCTACTTCAACGCTCACTAACTCATTTTCATAAATCATATTAACCTCTCTATTGTATTTATCTGGGGAAGATCTTTTGGATGGAGACGACTCCTTATTGCTAATATTAAAATTAACAGCACGAATATCAACAGATTCTTCCATCGTATTTTTTTAAAAGCATAGCATCTCCGTACGAAAAGAATCGATATTCTTTTTTGATTGCATGCTGGTAAATTTCCATCATTTTATCTCGACCAATAAATGCACTTACCAACATTAGCAATGATGACTTTGGTAGATGGAAATTGGTGATCATCATATCAACTACTTTAAACTCGTAGCCTGGGTAAATAAAAATATCGGTCTCTTCTTTAGTTGCTTTTAATTGGCCGCTTTTTGCAGCTGATTCCATTGAGCGTACAGCTGTAGTTCCTACCGCTATAACACGCCCACCGTTAGCTTTAGTTTGGTTAATCTGGTCTACCGTATCCTGATCAATTTCAAAATATTCACTGTGCATTTTGTGATCTGTAATCTTGTCAGCTTTGACTGGCTGATATGTACCAGCACCAACATGCAAGGTAACAAAACAGTGCTCAACGCCTTTTTCTTTTAAAGCTAACAATAATTCATTATCAAAATGTAGCCCTGCTGTGGGGGCAGCCACCGCGCCGTCACGATTGGCAAATACAGTTTGATAACGTTCAAGATCGGCTTGCTTATCACTGCGTTCAATATAAGGTGGTAGGGGGATATGACCAACATTATCAAGCAATTCAATAAGCGAATCAGTGAGAAAGTCTAGCGTATAAAAACCATTTTCCTTTCCGACAACCTGAACCTTGTCGCCATTTTCAAGTGTAATAAAACTGTCAATTTTTGGCGCTCTAGAGGCCTTCATCATGGCTAATACTTGGCGATCATTGAGCAATCGCTCAATCATAATTTCCACTTTACCGCCTGAGGCTTTATGTCCAAATAATCGGGCTGGAATCACCCGAGTATTGTTCATTACTAGCAAATCACCAGGTTTAATAAATGACGCTATATTATGAAAAAATGAATCGATAATAGCCGATTGTGGAACTAAAAGACGTGAATCTGTTCTATTTTTTGGTGGGTTTTGGGCAATGAGTGACTTCGGCAACTCGAAGTCAAAATCAGTTAATTTCATGCTGTGTAAAATAAACCAATACTTGGTAAGCAGCACTGACAATCGCTCTTGGGGTAACAGTCGCACCAGTAAATGAATCAAATACACCGCCATCACGTCTTACTTTCCAATCGCTCTTCTGAGGGTTGAATAAAGACAGCCCAGAAAACTGTTTAATCCAATCTGATTTTCTGGTTTCTATCTTGTCACCTAAGCCAGGGGTTTCTTTATGTGTGATTACTCTAACACCCAATAATTGATGCTTAATATCAAACCCAGTTAGTAAGCGGATGTTGCCGTTATAACCATTAGGGTAAGTGTGTTCGATCAAATAAGCAAATAGTTTTCCTTGTTGTTTGACAGGGTAAATACCTACTTTTTGCTGCAATCCGTGTAGCGTTACCTCTTTTGAAAACTTGTCTTCAAGGATATTGTTGTCATAATTTGATACCAATTCACCAAGACGCTTGATGAGTAACTGATCTTCGTTATATTTTATTTTTTCCTTGGTGCTATCTTGCGTTAACGCAACAAAAAACACACTAATCGCCGTAAAGATTAGCAACAAAGCACCAGCCTTTAGAATCGGGTTTTTCATCATTTTCCAAACACCTTGGGTTGTGTGTAATAGTCAATCAGTGGTACGATCATATTCATTAACAATACCGCAAAAGCCACACCATCTGGATAACCACCAAACACTCTGATCACCACGACCAGGACACCCATTAAAAATCCATAGATCAGCCTACCCTTCGGGGTGGTGCTTCCTGATACTGGATCAGTAGCAATGAAAAATGCACCAAGCATGGTTGCACCAAGCATCAGATGATTTTGCATAGGTAGGTATATCTGATCATCAATAAAATATAGCACTGATGAAATAACCACGATGCCAGCAATAAATGCAGCTGGGATATGCCAAGTAATAATTCTACGAAACAATAAGTAAAGCCCGCCCAGTAAGAAGCTTAAGTTAATCCAAGCCTGGCTGGTTGAATGTAGTTCTAAATTACTAATAAACCCACCTAAGGCGAGCTGGGTTTTTACATCGTCTAACCGAGTAGCACCACTCAACGAATCGACAGATGTTAAGTTAAAAATCACATCAAGGCTTTGACTAAAACTTAAAAACTCACTCGCCCAAGTGGTCATTTGCAAAGGGTAAGAGACCAATAAGAATGCATAGCCCAACATAGCCGGATTAAAAGGATTATTACCCAGCCCACCATAAAGCTGTTTACCAAAGATAATGGCAAATGCTACGCCCACTACAACTACCCACCAAGGCGCAATACTAGGGATGGAAATTGCCAGCAAGATTGCTGATAGAGCAGCAGATCCATCGCTAATCGACGGCTTAATTGGACGATTTCGGATACTTAAAAAAGCAGACTCAACTGCGATTGCTGTCACTACAGCTAATGCAATTTGCACAACAACACCCCAACCAAAGAAGTAATAAGCTGCAACCACACCTAACGTCAAAGCATAAATGACTTGGCGCATCATTTGATTAGTACTCAATGTGTTACTATGCATCATCTTTTTTCTTCTTTGTTTTCTCAACACGCGCCATGGCGGCGGCTATTTTGTCTTTTTTAGATTTATCATTAGCCATTTTTTTCTTCAGCTCTTCTTTTTTAGCGGCCATCATTTCAGTGCGCTCTTGCTTGTTACGCTCCAAACGATACTCTCTAAATTCAAATCTTTCCCTGGCAATATCTGTTCGATATTGATCTTCAGTGCTTTTACGATACAGTGCTTTAGCAAAAGAAAAATACTCAGCTAAAGGAATGTGACTTGGGCATACATAATCACAACATCTGCATTCAATACAATCTGCTAGATTATAATCCATCGCCTTGTCGGTGTTCTCACTCTTAGCGTACCAATAAAGCTGTTGCGGTAGCAAGTCAACTGGGCAAGCTTGATTGCATTTTCCACAACGAATGCATTCTTGGGTGTCGGGTTTTTCTAGTACATCATTTACAAAAATACAATTGGTAATCTTGCATATTGGTACTGTTGTATCTTTAACATCAACACCCATCATCATGCCACCCATGCGCACAGCGTGTTGATTATCGTTTGGATTTGACATTGACACAATATGTTCAAACGATGCACCTAAACGCACCTCAAAATTATTTGGCGATTCAACACCCGATCCGGTCACGGTTACAATACGAGATACTAGGGGCCTACTGTCTATTACCGCATCAAAAATTGCCTTTGTAGTGGCGACATTTTGACAGACAACACCCATGTCAATAGCGAACCCACCTGATGGGGCTTCAATGCCTAATAATGCTTTAATTAATAATTTTTCAGCGCCTGAAGTATATTTAGTAGGGATTTGTTCAATACTAATTCGGTCATTATGGCAATACATTAATAATGAGTTTAGCGCCTCTTGCTTGTCATCTTCAACAGCGATGATTGCGCGTTGTGCACCACAAATATGTAACAAAATCTCCACACCGCGAATCACCTCACGAGGGTGGCTCTGCATCAGTGCATCATCACACATAATGCCTGGCTCGCATTCAGTGCCATTAATAATTAAAGTATGACAATCTTGAATGCCTTCTAATTTGGCATGAGCAGGAAATCCAGCACCACCTAAACCAACAATACCTGACGCTTGGATATATTCAATCATGGTAGATTGATCACAATGCAGGAAATCTGTACCGCAACCCTTATGTTCTACCCATTGATCTTTACCATCTGATTCAATAGTAATGCACTTTGATTTTAAGCCTGATTTGTGTGGAATGGTGCGCTCGTCAATCGTCACTACTTTGCCAGAAATTGAAGCATGAATAGGCACACAAAAATGATCTTCAGTTTTAGCTATAACTTGGCCAGTCAGGACTTTGTCACCTACTTTAACACAAGGAATAGCTTCATCACCAATACGTTGTTGCAAAGGTAAAACCACTTTATCTGGCAACGGCGCTAAGATAATTTCTACTATCTCTACCGGATGTGGATTAGGGATAACGATGCCGCCACTAAATGATTGACTAAGCATGGGCAATCTCAGCGACATCGGGAACATAAGTACTCAATGTTGGTGTGGTTTCCAATATATGAATACAATCCACTGGGCATACTGGTATGCATAAGTCACAACCAGTACATTCATCTGAAATGACGCTTGTCATTACTTTAGAGGCCCCGACAAAAGCGTCCACTGGACAAGCTTGGATACATAGTGTGCAGCCAATACATACGGCTTCATCTACAGTTACCACATGATCAGGATGGGTTTCTCCATGCGCTTCATTAAGCATCAATATTTCTACATCGAGTAATGCTGCTAACGCATCAACCCCCTCTTGACCACCTGGTGGGCATTGATTAATCGGCGCTTCACCATTGGCGATTGCTGTTGCATAAGGTCGACAACCTGGATAGTCGCACTGGCCACATTGCGTCTGTGGCAAGATTGCATCAATTTGATCCACTAAAGGATTCCCCTCAACCTTGAATTTAATCGCAGCGTAACCTAGAACCAAACCGAGCCCAAGCGCCAAAGCAGAAAAAATGAAAACAGAATCAAACATGATGAAGTCTCATTATGCTAACCCAATAAAACCCATAAATGCCATCGACATTAATCCGGCAGTAATCAGTGCAATTGGCGTGCCTTGAAATACAAGTGGCACATCTGCACTTTCAATACGCTCACGAATGGTAGAAAATACCACTAACACAAACGAAAAACCAATTGCTGCACCAAAGCCATATACGCCTGATGCTAAAAATCCGTTGTCTTGCCCAACATTTAAGAGTGCCACACCAAGTACTGCACAGTTAGTGGTGATCAACGGCAAAAATACACCTAAAGATTGATGTAGCACTGGGGAGGTTTTGTTTACCACCAGTTCAGTAAAACCAACCACCCCTGCAATAGTAACAATAAAGGCAATCGTGCGTAGGTATTCCAACTCAAATGGAATTAAAATATAAGTATTAATCAAATAGCTTGATAGGCTTGCCAAAGTTAGGACAAAAGTCGTAGCAAAACCCATGCCAATCGCGGTTTCTACTTTTTTTGACACACCCATAAACGGGCATAAACCTAGAAACTTAACCAGTACAAAATTATTCACCAAAATGGTACTGACTAAGATGAGGACGTATTCGTTCATACCGTAGATTTTAACTCAAAAATAGCTTGAATAATCCAAATGAACTAATGACAAATAAAGCACCGCCCACCCAGCGTTTAAAGGCTTCATCATTTTGAGTAATACTTTGGTGCGCCTTAATACCAAGCACGTGCCCGATAGCAGCCACTGGAATTAGTAAAAGTGAAAACTCCCAATCAATATCAACATTCATAATCACAAAAGTAATCATTTTAATACTCACTAAAATAAACCACAGCACAAACAACGTATTGCGCAAATATTCTTTAGCGACATGGCGCATATACACAGCCACAATCAGTGGTGCGCCGGTGAGCGATGTGCCGGCCACATACCCACCTAATACTAATAGTAATTTATCTACCCACGGGCTATGTGAGGCAATTTTAGTGTTAAAAATCCAAGTAATGGCATAAAAAATAGTGATTGAATAAATAAACACCACAATCACATCATCAGGCAAGCTCAACAAACCTGCCACACCCACTAAAGTCGGTGGAATAATCCATAATAATGACCGTTTTAGATAAGGCCAGTCTACTTTTTTTAAGGATTTAGCCAGCGTCAGTGATGAGAAAAACAACAAATGAATACCGATGATTGGCAGCCAATAAACTGGCGTTGCGCCAACCAATAGCATTAATGGCAAACCTAAAGCAGCACCACCAAACCCTAACCCGGTACGGACAAAGCCCGCCCAAAGAAAAATTAAACCGACTAATACTAACTCAGTATCGTCAAAGCTCATTAGCGCAATGTATCGGCCAGTTGTTCAGCGCTTTTTTGTACCAAAGACAAGTCTTTGCCTTCAACCATAACACGAATCAGTGGCTCGGTACCTGAGGCACGAATTAACACTCGACCTTCATCACCCAAAGCTTTTTCAACTTCAAGTTGTGTTTGTTTTAAGACTTCATGTTGGTCTAAATCAATTTTTTCTGCAGTTTTGACATTGATCAAAACCTGGGGGTATTTTTGCATTTCTGACTTTAATCCAGCTAATGTTTTTCCAGGTTTAGCAATAGCTTCTAATACTTGGAGTGCAGCAATAATAGCATCGCCAGAAGTGGTTTTATCCAAACAAATAATGTGCCCAGAGCCTTCACCACCTAAAATTGAATTGTTTGATTGCATTTGCTCCATAACAAAGCGATCGCCCACATCAGCTTCAATAAAGTTAATACCTAAATCTCGATAGCCGTGACGCGCACCCAAATTGGTCATTTTGGTTCCAACCACTGTATTACTTGTTAGTCGACCTTGCTCATGCCAAGCTTTGGCGACAATAAACACCAATTCATCGCCATCAACCAATTCTCCGTTTTTATCAATCATCATTAAGCGATCGCCATCGCCATCAAAAGCAATACCTAAGTCAGCTTTGCTTTCTAAAACAACTTGCTGTAAATTCTTGGTATCTGTCGCACCACAATCAAGGTTAATATTAAAACCATCTGGCTGATTATGAATGATTGTGGTATTAGCCCCCAATTCAGAAAATACATTTTCTGCAATATGATAAGTAGCGCCATTGGCGCAATCAATCACAATGTTTAGGCTTGACAAATCAACCGATCGATCAAAAGTTGATTTACAAAAATCGATGTATCGACCTAATGACTGCTCATGACGAACTGCCTTACCAATGCTTTCACTGCCCACACTTTGCATTGGCTCATCTAATTTTTTTTCAATAGCGTTTTGATCCTCGGTACTAAGTTTAAAGCCTTTTGCTGAGAAGAATTTAACTCCATTATCTTGAAAGTGATTATGCGAGGCGCTAATCACCACACCAGCATTAGCATTATAGGTTTGCGTTAAATAGGCAATTGCCGGTGTTGGCATTGGCCCCAATAAGCCCACATCGACACCAGCTGATAAAAAACCTGCTTCAAGGGCAGATTCAAATAAATAGCCTGATGCTCGCGTGTCTTTGCCAATAATCACACTGGTTTTTGATTTTTTTTGCGCCAAAACTGAGCCGACTGCCCAACCAAGTTTTAAAAAGAAATCAGCTGTAATAGGGGTAACACCTACTTTTCCACGTATGCCATCGGTACCAAAATAATTACTCAATTTACTCCCCCTAAAATCGTCAGCGCATCTTTGGTTTCTAACACATCGTGCACACGCACAATATCTGCACCATTTTGCACTGCTATTATAGCCCCTGCCACACTACCAATAACCCTTCCATCAATATTTCTATCATTAAGCAACGCACCAATCATTGACTTACGAGACAGCCCTGCCAAAACTGGAAGGCCAAAGCTCTTAAACTCATGAAAGCGTTTTAAGATTTCTAAATTATGATTCAGCGTTTTACCAAAGCCAAAGCCAGGGTCTAAGATAATTTTATCTTCAGCAATGCCAGCGGCAACACAAGCCTTAATTCGTTTGCTAAAGAAGTTTTTAATGTCATCTACCACATCAATATAAGTTGGGTCTTTTTGCATGGTTCTAGGGCTGCCCTGCATATGCATCAAACATACATCAACATTCAGTGATGCTGCCATTTCTAATGCACCATCAGCGCTCAAAGCGCATACATCGTTAATCATACTAGCGCCTGCTTTTACCGCCTGCTTCATTACTTCTGGCTTTGAGGTATCGATCGAAATAGGAATATCGCTCGCATGATATAGTGCTTCAATAACGGGAATAACACGGTCAATTTCATCCGATGTTGAAACTGCTTGCGCGCCTGGTCGGGTAGATTCACCACCAATATCAATAATATCTGCACCTTGTGCAATCATTAACTTAGCGCTTGTAATGGCGTCAGCCATATCAAAATTTTGACCACCATCTGAAAATGAATCGGGCGTGATATTCAACACGCCCATAATCACTGGTTTTGAGGAATCAATAGTCATAACGCGACTATAGCCAATATTATTTAAACGATTTTTAGATTGCCGTCAACAGGCTTATCGTCAGAATCGTTGGTGTCGTCAGCATCAGTATCTGTGTCTGCATCAACGCCTGAACCTAATTCAGTAGAAGCCACTTCAGAGTCAGTGATCACTGCCGCCTCTCTGATTGGCTTTCTAGCCATCAAGTCATCAATTTGCTCTTTATCAATGGTTTCAAACTCCATTAAAGCCTTGGTCATTTCTACCAAAATGTCTTTGTTTTCTTCTAGAATTTTGGTTGCTACAGCGTAATTTTCGTCAATAATATCGCGAATTTCACTATCAATTACTTTAAAGGTGTCTTCAGAGATGTGCTTATGCTTAGTCACTTGCTTACCCAAGAACACTTCACCTTCATCTTCACCATAAGCCAAAGGCCCTAGCTTGTCTGACATGCCCCATTGTTTTACCATTTTGTGGGCAATCTCGGTGGCGCGCTCAATATCATTACTCGCACCGGTGGTTACTGCATCTGCACCATAAATAAGTCCTTCAGCAATACGACCACCAAATAAAGCAGCAATTTGTGAATTCAGCTTACGTCTTGAAATACTATAACTGTCTTTTTCTGGCAAGAACATAGTCACACCTAACGCTCTACCTCTTGGGATGATACTGACCTTATAAACCGGATCGTGCTCAGGCACTAGTCGACCTACAATTGCGTGCCCAGCTTCATGGTAAGCCGTCATTTCTTTTTCAGCCTCATCCATTGCCATAGATTTGCGCTCAGCGCCCATCATAATTTTATCCTTGGCTTTTTCAAATTCTTGCATACCGACTAATTTTTTATCTTTACCAGCAGTAATCAATGCCGCTTCATTACAAAGGTTAGCAAGGTCTGCACCAGAAAAACCCGGCGTACCTTTGGCGATATTAACGGATTTAACATTTTTAGCAATCGGCAAATTACGCATGTGCACTTTCAAAATAGCATCACGGCCATTAATATCTGGCAAGCCCACCATCACTTGGCGATCAAAGCGTCCAGGTCTAAGTAATGCAGGGTCTAGTACATCTGGTCGGTTAGTGGCTGCAATAACAATAATGCCTTCAGAGCCTTCAAAACCGTCCATTTCTACCAACATTTGGTTCAATGTTTGCTCGCGCTCATCATGACCGCCACCCATGCCGGCACCACGCTGGCGACCCACTGCATCAATTTCATCAATAAAGATAATACAAGGTGCATTTTTTTTAGCTTGCTCAAACATGTCGCGCACTCTTGATGCGCCCACGCCGACAAACATCTCTACAAAATCAGAACCAGAAATAAAGAAAAATGGCACTTCAGCTTCGCCGGCAATGGCTTTAGCTAAAAGCGTTTTACCCGTTCCAGGAGGGCCGACTAGCAACACACCTTTAGGGATTTTTCCGCCTACTTTGGTAAACTTACCTGGGTCAGATAAAAAATCAACCAACTCGGCTACATCCTCTTTAGCTTCTTCTACGCCAGCCACATCATCAAAAGTGGTATTGGATTCATCTTTAGGAATTAGGCGCGCTTTTGACTTGCCAAAGCTCATCGGATTTTTACCACCCATTCCACCGCCTGCACCTTTCATGGTGTAGAGAATTACACCAATCAATAATAAAATCGGTGCTAAAGAAATAACAAGCTGTTTGAAGAATCCATCTTTTTCAGGCGGTTTAGCTTCAACAGAAACACCACCATCTAGTAAGTCACCCATCAAGCCTAAATCGCCCGGATTATAAGTTGTAAACTGTTCGCCGCCAGCACCTATGCCTTTAACATTGTTACCTGAAAGCGTAACGCTTGAAACATCGCCTTGTTTAACGCTTTGAATAAACTGAGAATAAGTGATCTCGTTTTTCTGTTCGCCAACCTGAAACTGGCTAAAAATTGAGGTCAGGACACTACCCAAAACCAACCAAAGTAATAAATTTTTAAACATAATAAAAAATCAATAAAAAGAAGAAGATAAATATACCCTATTGCTCTCTTATATAGGGATTGATGGTGATTTTTCAAGGTTTAACAACAAATAAATTCAAATTCTGTCATAATTCTTAACTTAATATGAAACACCTGCAAAATTATGTCAAAGATTAATTTAATATCTATTATTCTTATCACCAGTTTACTAAGTGCTTGTGGCTTTCACACACCTGTTAAAAACACACCGCTAAACGCATCAATTACTTCTACTGACAACAACGCTTTTGCAGTTGAATTAAAAAAACGTTTTAACGCTGAAGCCACTCAATCTTTAGCCATCCAAATTGGTGCCGAGGTTCAGAAAAAACAAACTTCTTCTTACACGTCAGCTGGTAAATCTAATAGCTACACACTAAGTATCAGCGTGCCTGTTAAGATCTTTAATAACAGCAAAAAATTATTACTTTCTCAAGATTTAACAGCCAATATGCATTTAAGCAAAATGAGTGCCACACAAGCCGATAGATTACAAATTGAAGAAGGCTATACGCAACTTCGCAACACCATTATCAAAAAATTGTTGAGAAGATTAAATCGCTTAAATGAAAATTAGGCCAGAACAACTTAACAGCACACTAGCCAACCAACTCAACTCCCTTTACTTTGTTTTCGGCCCAGAGCTTTTATTAGTCGAACAAAGCCTAACCCAAATTAGAGACGCTGCCAAAACTCAAGGTTTTGACGACAAAATCAGTTTTGAAGTTGATGGCAATTTTGACTGGGGTAAAATTGTTGCTGAGATGTCAGCCATCTCTCTATTTTCACCAAAACGCATTATCGAATGCCGACTAAAAACCGGAAAAATCGGCGTCAAAGGATCAAAAGCGTTGAGTGAAATCGCCGCATCGATGCCTAGCGATATTTTACTTATCATCTCTACCGGCAAGCTTGATATGGCTCAGCAAAAAAGCAAATGGTTTAAAACGCTCGAGCAATTTGGCGGCGTCGTTCAACACTGGGAAGTGCAAAGTGACCACCTTGTAGGCTGGATTGCCAACCATATGGCAACACTCGGATTAGAACCCAATGCAGAAATAGCGCAGGGTATCGCTTTTTGTACCGAGGGAAATTTATTGGCCTCTATGCAAGAAATCCAAAAACTACAAATGGCTTACCCTAACGGCAAGATCGACACCCAAGCCTATTTAGATCAAATCAATCAACAATCTAAATACACCATTTACGGTTTAATTGACGCAGCACTCTTGGGTGACGGAAATCAAGTGCTTAAAATTTACGAAACACTGCTTGATGACACGGCAATGCCAATTCAGCTTAGCAGTTCTTTGTATCGAGAGATCAATTCAATCATCAATATGTCGATCGAACTACAACAAGTAAAACAGGTAGATTCAGTTTTACAAAGTCACCGAGTGTGGAATAAAAGAAAACCAATCGTTGCCAGTATTCTTAAACGCCACTCTTATCCACGTTTACAAAAACTATTATTATCGCTCGGACGTATTGACCGCTCAATCAAAGGCATGGATAATCTCAATGTAATTGATGAATTACGCACACTACTACTAAATTTAGCTGGGAAAACACTATGGGTTCAATAACTGACTTAATTACCACACTAGGCAAGAACGCACGATCTGCTGCAAAAACTCTGCGTGTCGCCACAACTGAGGCAAAAAATAATGCTTTGATTAATATCGCCAGTCAGATTGATCAAAACCGTAAAAACATTCTTACAGCCAATCAACAAGACCTTATACATGGCAAAGACAACGGATTAGATGACGCATTAATCGACCGACTAATGTTAGACGATGCTCGACTTGACGGCATTATCGAAAGCCTGAATCAAATCGCCACATTGCCTGATCCAATCGGTGAAATTACCGATTTAAAATTCCGACCAAGTGGCATTCAAGTCGGCAAGATGCGTGTGCCTTTAGGGGTGATGGGCATCATTTATGAATCTCGTCCAAATGTTACGATTGATGCAGCAGCGCTTTGCCTAAAATCAGGCAATGGTGCAATTTTGCGTGGCGGATCAGAAGCCATTCATTCTAATCTTGCGCTTTACGCTTGCGTTAAAGACGGTTTAATCGATGCCGGCTTAAATGAGTACTGCATACAACTAATCGACACTACCGACCGCGAAGCAGTCACTGAATTAGTTAAAGCCAGCGATTATGTGGATGCCATTATTCCACGTGGTGGCAAAGGCTTAGTTGAAGCCATTAGTGAAAATTCAAAAGTACCAGTAATTAAGCATTTACATGGTGTTTGTCACACTTATATTGACAAAGATGCTGATACACAAAAAGCCATCAAAATCGCCTTTAACGCCAAAACACGACGTTACGGCGTGTGCAACGCTATGGAGACTTTACTGGTGCACGCATCAGCAGTTGGCAGAGTATTGCCTGAGTTAATCGTGGAATATCTAGCCAAAGGCGTAGAGCTTAGAGGCTGTGATCAAACCATGCAGTTGTCTGATCAAGTTATTGAAGTAACAGATGAGGATTGGGACACAGAATATTTAGATGCAATTCTATCCATTCGTATTGTCAGCTCGATGTCTGAGGCTATCGATCATATTGATCAGCACGGCTCTGGCCATACCGAGTCTATCGTTACTGAAAACTACACATCCGGTCGTCGTTTTATCACTGAAGTCGATTCATCATCAGTGATGATCAACGCCTCTACCGGATTTGCTGATGGCTTTGAATATGGTCTTGGCGCAGAAATTGGCATCAGCACTGACAAATTCCACGTACGTGGCCCAGTTGGTTTAGAGGGGCTAACCTCACAAAAATTCATCGTCCTTGGTGACGGTCACACAAGAAGCTAAATAATCATGAATACAGAACAAACATTAGCCGTTTTCCAGCGCGGTACTGATGAAATATTGCCACTTGACGAGCTAAAGAAAAAACTCGCTAAAAACAAACCTTTACGCATTAAAGCAGGTTTTGATCCAACAGCACCAGACCTTCATCTTGGGCATACAGTGCTTATCAATAAGCTCAAGCAATTACAAGACTTAGGTCATGAAATTTTATTCTTGATTGGTGATTTCACCGCTATGATTGGCGACCCAACTGGCAAGAGTGCCACACGTCCGCCACTCACCAAAGAACAAGTTTTAAAGAATGCAGAGTCTTATCAAGATCAAGTTTTCAAAATATTAGACAAAGACAAAACTAAAGTCGTTTTTAACTCTGACTGGATAGGGAAAATGAGCGCTTTAGAAATGATTCAACTTGCCAGTCAAAAAACTATGGCAAGAATGCTCGAACGCAATGATTTTTCCGATCGTTACAAAGCAGGTCAAGACATTGCCATTCATGAATTTCTCTACCCACTGATTCAAGGTCGAGATTCAGTTGAGCTTAAAGCTGATGTTGAACTTGGCGGCACTGACCAAAAATTCAATCTATTAATGGGTAGAGAGCTACAAAAACAAGCCAACATGGAGCAACAAGTGATTCTCACTATGCCAATTCTTGAGGGCTTAGATGGCGTACAAAAAATGTCTAAGTCACTTGATAACTATATTGGTATCGATGACACACCAGATGACATGTTCGGCAAGATTATGTCTATTTCTGATGACCTTATGTGGCGCTACCTAGAGCTTCTTAGTTTCGAGACATTAGAAACCATCGAGTCTTGGAAAGTAGAAATCGAGAATGGTGAAAACCCAAGAAACATCAAATTCCGCCTAGCCGATGAAATCATTACTCGCTTTCATAGTAGTGACGCCGCCAAACAAGCACAACAAAATTTCATCAATCGTTTTGCAAAAAACAAAATACCCGATGAAATGCCAGAATTCAATTTTGAATCAGGCATCAAAATTGCTAACTTGTTAAAAGACGCAGGCCTAGTTAACTCTACTTCTGATGCCTTTAGAATGATCAAAGAAGGGGCTGCCAAAATCAACGGTGAAAAAATTACCGATCGTAATTTTGAACCAACAGCAGGTGTGGAAGTTTATCAAGTCGGTAAAAGAAAATTTGCAAGAGTAACCATTACATAATGTGCACCTTCTTAAAAGCATTATCTATCGGTGGATTACTGCTTTTATTAAACGCTTGCACCTCATTAGAAGATTTTCAAAAAATGTCGCCAGAATCTCGTGCGCACAAAACTTGCAATAACGACGTAACCGTTCGACACTACAAATCTCAAATTTATCAATTCACCAATGAAATTAACCAAATCGATGCCTTGCTTTTAAAAGGCTATAAAACGCATGAAAACTGCACTATCATCACTTATGAAAGTAACTCTTCAAACGGTGAAAAAGACAAACAAAAAAACTCAATCAAAAAAATATGCACTGAAGTTGTAATTCCACTTAGTGACTATGTTTATGATCATGAAAAAAACAGAAAATCTGAATTAGTGATTAATTTAGACAACGCCAAAATCCAAAAACAACAAGCTTTCGACTCGTGTTACAACGAAACCTTGCCAATGTCAGCAGAACAAGCATTCACCCGCTTTGATAACTAAGATGTTACAATACGCTCCCCTGGGGATGACATGGCTTCGACGAGGAGTTGGATCTCAAGGACGCATGCCGAGGATAAAGATAGCTCGTTAAAACGCTCTTTAAAAAGATAGTTGCAAACGAAAACAACTACGCTCTAGCTGCATAGCTAGCCGCTCCCTTGAGATTGTCTGTGTTTCTTGGATAGCGGTCGCTTACAGACTCGCTAGGATTATTTGTTCCAGATAATTCGGTTAAAACTTTAGGAAATCGCTACTTACATCCCTGATGGTCGGGTGGTAGGCGGCTAACTCAAATAGACCAAGCTAAGCATGTAGACTCTTTGTTTGAAGGTTTTCGGACGCGGGTTCGATCCCCGCCATCTCCACCACTATTTTTACTTTCCACATCTTTTAAGGTTTTAATATCAGTCTAAATGGACTGGTATTAAAGCATTTTAGGGTAATTTTTTATCTTACAGAATCTCACACATTTCTTGACATATTGCCAAAAAGTGTGTGCAAAGTGTGCAAAAAAACAAAATAAATGTTTTTTATACACACTTTATCAAAAAAAATAATGCTATTGGTTATGTTGCCTAAGTAAGTGTAATTCAACAATTACACAGGAGCAAAAATGCTAACCGATACTAGAGTAAAAAACCTTAAAGCAAAAAACAAAACACTAATAGAAACTTGGTGTTTATCGCTCTCTTAAAGCCTTCTCCATGCCACCCAAGAATGGCTCAAATAAATATTC
>Ga0209046_1000239_pt1 | contig 36272 bp, 38 predicted proteins | sample SaaInlV_200m_DNA_5_FD_184669 | JGI IMG/M metagenome (GOLD analysis project Ga0209046, IMG submission 184669) | Marine microbial communities from expanding oxygen minimum zones in the Saanich Inlet - Saanich Inlet SI073_LV_150m_DNA (SPAdes) (version 2) | ecosystem: Environmental > Aquatic >... | reverse complement strand
GAATAGGCTTGGATAAGGCGGCAGGCTCAAGCATGTTGTGCCCACCCGTGTTGTTAAGGCTGCCACCCATAAACACAATGTCTGCAATATCAAAATAACTCATCATCTCACCCATAGAATCGCCTAGCAGTAGGTCGCAATCTTTGCATGGTTTGTTGCTTGATTGTTTGATGATATTAAGCTGATGTTTTTTTGCCAATTTATAAACTTCGTTAAAGCGTTCAGGATGCCTAGGGATGATTACCAGTAAAGCATCTATATTGTCTTTATGATTTAAATAAGCCTCTATGATTTGCGCTTCCTCGCCTTTATGTGTGCTGGCAAAGACCACGACCTTACGCTTACCGGTAATGGATTGTAATTTTTTACTAATGGCTGTATCGGCACTTGGATTTTGATCAAATTTAATATTACCTACTGCAACAACCTTGCCGGTATCTGCACCTAATTCAATAAACCGATTGGCAGAGTTTTGGTTTTGTGTGGCGATTGTTGTGAATTTGTTTAGAGTTTTCCAGGCTAAATTTGGTGCAAATTTTTGGTATTTTTCTAATGATCGTTGCGACAGTCTGGCATTTACCAATAAGCTTGGAATGTTGTTTTTATCTAAAGCGTGAATCAAATTAGGCCAAATTTCTGTTTCTAACAAAATGCAAATAGCGGGGTTAATTTGCTTAATATAACGATTCACAACCAAAGGCAAATCAAATGGAAAGTAAAGGTGCAGCACTTCACTTTGGTAATGCTCAAGTACGGCTTGTGAGCCTGTCGGTGTGGTGGTGGTTACCAATACGCGGTGCTCAGGGTAGTTTTTAATCAGTTGGTCGATTAATACTGTCGCCGCTCTAAATTCACCTACTGAGACACAGTGCACCCAAATAATAGGTACTGGGATTTTGCTAATAAACCCAAGCCGTTCGAAAATTCTTTGTCGATAGGCAGGTGTTTTTAAGCCTTTGATTAACAAACGCAACACCATGATTGGTAAAAGTAAATATCCGACTAAGCTGTAGAGAGTTCGATTCATTGATAAAAGGTATAATACACGCATTGTATTTTAGTGGTTTTTAAAAGAGCACCCATGAAATTTGTTGATTCTGCCAGTATTCGTATTGAAGCCGGTAAAGGTGGCGCAGGCTGCTTAGGTTTTCGTCGAGAAAAATATATCCCTGATGGTGGTCCTGACGGCGGTGACGGCGGTGACGGTGGTCATGTCTATTTTCGCGGACAAGAAGGGCTTAACACACTGAGTGAGTTTCGCTTTAATCGTTTGTTTAGGGCTAAAAATGGCCAACCAGGTCAAGGCCAAAATAAGCGCGGTAAGTCAGCTGTACATTTAACCGTTGAAATCCCTTTAGGCACTAAAGTGTACGATTTAGAAACCGATGAACTCATTGGTGAAATGATTGAGCATGATCAGGTCATGTTAGTCGCCAAAGGCGGATTCCATGGCTTAGGCAATACGCGCTTTAAATCAAGCATTAACCGTGCACCGCGTAAGACTACGCCAGGCACACCAGGCGAAGCAAGAGAGATTGGCCTTGAACTTAGCATTATGGCGGATATCGGTTTATTAGGTATGCCCAATGCTGGCAAATCAAGTTTGATTAGACAAATCTCAAGTGCTCGACCAAAAGTGGCAGATTATCCATTTACCACCTTGCATCCGTCTTTGGGCGTGGTGTCGTTAAACGATACGCATATTGTTATGGCAGATATTCCAGGCTTGATTGAAGATGCCAGTGAAGGCGTGGGTTTAGGTTTTGAATTTTTAAAGCATCTTTCACGTGCTAAAGCGTTATTACATGTGGTGGATATTTTTCCGGCTGATGCGTCAGACCCTGCTCAACCATTGAAAATGAGTTAGCGAAGTACGATCAAGATTTGGCTAACAAACCAAGACTTTTGGCCATTAATAAAATGGACTTATTGCCTGAGAGTGATAGGGATAAAATAGTGAAAGATTTTTTAAACAATATTGACTACCAAGGCAAAGTGTTTAATATTTCTGCACTGAACGGCTTAGGTTGTAAAGACTTAGTATATGGGTTATTTCAATTAGTAGAAGAAAATGGCTAAACAAAGATGGGTAATTAAAATTGGCTCTGCATTATTAACCAACGATGGCAAGGGGTTGGACACGACTTCTATCGCCTCTTGGGTAGGGCAAATCGTTACTCTGACTAAACAAGATATTGAGGTGATATTGGTTTCATCTGGTGCAATTGCTGAAGGCATCAAACGCCTAGGTTGGGACACACGACCAGATGATATCCACAAACTTCAAGCGGCTGCAGCCGTTGGGCAAATGGGCCTCATTCAAACTTATGAATCTTTGTTTGCTAAGCATGATATGCATACTGCGCAAATTTTGCTAACGCATGACAACCTTACTAATGCTGATCGCTACGAAAACATTTCATCCACATTAAACAATTTATTAGATTTTGGCACAGTGCCAATTGTCAATGAGAATGACACGGTTGCTACAGATGAAATTAAATTTGGTGATAACGACACATTGGCGGCCTTGGTGGCTAATTTAGTCGGTGCGAACCAACTGATTATCCTCACTGATCAAGGCGGCGTGTATGATGCTGACCCTCGTCAAAATACCGATGCTAAGTTGATTGACACTATTCGTGTAGACAATGAAAAACTTGAAAAAGTTGCTGGCCGAACAGGCGGCTCTTTAGGTTCTGGTGGTATGTACACCAAAGTATTGGCCGCTAAAAAAGCTGCTGAATCAAATACAACCACTATCATTGCTTCTGGCAAAGCACCAGATGTATTAACAAGATTAGCCAATGGCGAACATGTTGGCACGTTAATCACTTGTTAGCTTATATCGGACTGGGTTCTAATCTTAACAACCCAAAACAACAAATTAAAGACGCACTGATTGCGCTTAACTCGACACAAGATGTAAAAGTGGTGGCTTTGTCTAGCCTGTATCAATCCAAACCCATTGATAATTCTGAGCAGCCTAATTACATTAATGCAGTTTGCCAAGTAGACACACATTTAACTGCGTTAGAATTGTTGTATGTCTGTCAAGAAATTGAAACCAAGCAGCACCGTGTGCGAGAAAAAAAATGGGGTGCAAGAACCATTGATTTGGATATTATTCTTTATGGTGTGCAAGTGGTTGCATCAAAGCAACTAATCATCCCACACCCTGAAATGATGAATAGGGCTTTTGTATTGGTACCATTATCTGAATTAGAATCAGATCTTAAAGTACCTGTATTAGGCCCTTTACAAGCATTGATTGATCAAATAGACACTTCAGAGTTGATTAAATTATGAAGATTAGTGATTTAAAAGCCTTTAAACAATCGGGTGAAAAAATCACCTGCTTGACAGCTTATGACGCATCTTTTGCTAAGATGTTTGATCAGTGTAGTGTTGATGTTATTTTGGTCGGTGATTCACTGGGTAACGTAATTCAAGGTGGTGAAAACACACTTGGTGTTACCATGGAAGACATGATTTACCATACTCAGTCAGTGTCAAAAAGCATCCAAGATGCATTGTTGATCGCTGATATGCCTTATCAAAGTTACGATAGCGCTGAGCAAACATTAGAAAATGCTCAGCGTTTGATTGATGCTGGTGCACAAATGGTGAAGTTTGAGGGTGGGCGTGAACACGAAGCTTCTTTTGAAATTTTGCAAGCTAATGGTGTTCCGGTCTGTGGGCATTTAGGCCTGCAACCTCAATCAGTGATTGAAATGGGTGGCTATAAAGTACAAGGCAGGGATGATGAAAGTGCCAAACGAATTATTGACGATGCACTGGCTTTAGAGTCTTGGGGTGTGCAAACACTGGTACTTGAATGCGTACCTGCAGAGCTGGCTAAGAAAGTCAGCCAAGCAATTTCTATTCCAACGATTGGTATTGGCGCAGGGGTTGATTGCGATGGGCAAGTGTTGGTTAGTTACGACATGCTCGGTATTAATACAGGCCACATGCCAAAATTTGTTAAAAACTTCTTAAAGGGCAATAGCGACATTCAAGGTGCTGTTAATGCTTTTATCGACGCTGTAAAAAATCAGTCATTTCCAGGCGATGAGCACAGTTATTAGATTGTATAGTTTTTCAAAACTATACAAATAATTATACAAAAATGATGCAAATTTCCAATACAATTACAGATTTACAAGCCAAGCTTAACGAGTGGAAATCGCAAGGTCAGAGCATCGCTTTTGTACCGACTATGGGTGGCCTGCATGATGGGCATTTGGCTTTAGTGGCGCTAGCCAAACAAAAGGCAGACAAGGTGATAGTCAGTGTATTTGTGAATCCAACGCAGTTTGGTGAGAATGAAGATTTTGACCAATACCCCAACACACTTGAACAAGATATTACTCTACTAGAGCAACACCAAGTTGATGGCTTGTTTACGCCAAATACTGATCAAATCTACCCTCAAGACTTAGAGAATGATATTGTAGCTGGCGAGTTGGGTGGTATCTTGTGTGGTGTTTCTCGGCCAGAGCATTTTGATGGGGTAGCACAAGTAGTGCATCGATTGTTTGAGATTGTAAGCCCTGATGTGGCTGTGTTTGGGCAAAAAGATTACCAGCAGTTGTTGCTAATTATGCAAATGACTACTCAATATTTTCCAGAAATTAAGGTGTTGTCGCAACCCACCATTAGAGAGGAAGATGGTCTAGCGATGAGTACGAGAAATCAATACTTGTCTGAAAACGAGAGAGCAATAGCCCCTTATTTATATCAAGCGTTGCTTCAAGCTAAGCAAGATTATTTAAACAATACAACCGTTGAAATGCTAACTAATACGGCAAAAAATACACTTTCAGTAGATTTTAAAGTGGATTATTTTGAAGCATTAGATGCAAATACCCTTAAGCAAATCACTGATAATACAAGTAAAATTGCGATATTATGCGCAGTCTTTTTAGGATCAACTCGATTGATTGACAATATAATTTTTAATAAAGGATAACCATGTTTAACATTACTGACGAAGCCCAAACCTACGTAGCCGAATTATTTGCCCAGCAAGGTGAAGAAGATTTAGGCTTAAAGGTCGACATTGAAAAAGCCGGTACACCCGCTGCTGCAGTGACTTTTAATTTTTGCTATTCTAAAGATTTAGGCAAAACTTACTTTAAGTTTGGGTACGAGGGTTTTAATGCTTTTATTGATGAGAGTAATTTTGATTATTTAAAAGATTCTGAAGTTGCTTTAAAAGAAGAGGGTTCTGCTAAAAAACTCACTATTACAGCGCCGAATGCCAAAGGTGAGGCGCCGAAAGACGATGCGCCATTAGCAGAAAAAATCAAATACACGATTGCCGCTGAGGTCAACCCTCAACTTGCCTCTCATGGTGGTTTTGTAGAGTTGGTTGAAATTACTGATGATATGGATGTTATTCTTAATTTTGGTGGTGGTTGCCAAGGTTGTTCTTCAGTTAAGTCTACGTTAGAGCAAGGTGTTGAAACACAGTTAAAGTCGCTTTTCCCGGAAATTAGATCAGTACGTGATGCAACTGATCACTCGCAAAAAGAAAACGCCTACATGTAATCCAACAAGGGTTATGGTATAACTTTATTATGTTAACCACAATTAAAGCTGACGCCCAAGACAGGAAAAGCGCAAAAACACCTCACGAGCTATTTACTATTAATATGGTGATTGTGCATTTGTTCTTTTCGCTGGGGATGATTAAGCTATTTAGCTTGTCAATGGGCTCAGCCATTAGTAGCTCTATTGCAATTTCTTTATGCATTATTGCTTATACTTTTTTTCGCACCAAGAAAACCAAAGAGAATGCCCCGCACTTGGTGTACTTGCATTGGCAGCTTTCATTGGGCCGTTATAAACTCTTGATTGGCGCTTATGTGTTTTATTTTTTAGTTACTTCATTGTCGCTGGTTATTGGCACAGACGCGCCAGCCAGTATGGATGGTAGCAAGATTATAGATTCTATTTTAGATCTTCTAGGTGTGGTACCATTATTTTTCGCTGTGTTGGTTTCAATGGTGCTGGGCTCAGGATCTATGTTTAATGCAGGGCGTGGAGAGATTGACCAGGCATTTATGCAAAAACACCCTCAATGAATGAATTTGACTTAATTGAAAAGTATTTCAATTGGCAAACAAATAATCCGGATTTTTTAGGTATTGGCGATGACTGTGCGCTTATTTCAATACCCGAGCAACATAAATTAGCCACCAGTGTTGATACGCTGATCGAAGGCGTGCATTTTCCCTCTAACACTTCAGCAGCCGATGTTGCGCACAAAGCACTTGCTGTTAATCTGAGTGATTTGGCAGCCATGGGCGCCACACCTTTGTATTTTACTTTGGCGTTAACACTGCCAAATATTGATGAATCTTGGCTTGAAGGTTTTTCGTCTTCACTTAAAACTTTGTCCGAAAAATATAACCTCTTTCTTTTGGGTGGAGATACCACCAAAGGTCATTTAAGTATTACGATTAATGTAACGGGTACGTTACCCATAAATCAAGCATTATTACGTTCAGGTGCTAATGTTGATGATATTATTTTTGTTTCCAGCACTCTTGGTGATGCGGCATTAGCGTGGCAAAAAATACAACGAGATAAAACACCGGGTGCAAAAATACTTAAAAAATTTAACACACCAGAGCCACAAGTATTGTTGGGAAAAAAACTTCTAGGGGTTGCTAATAGCTGCATCGATATTTCTGATGGGTTAGAGCAGGATCTTAGTCACATCCTTAATCGATCAAAGTTGGGTGCACGTATCGATATCAGCGATATTCCACTTAGCGATGAAGTGCTAATGTATGTTGAAAACACTAAAGATTGGTGTCTGCCTTTAGCAGGAGGCGATGATTATGAGCTGTGTTTTACCGTACCAAAGGATAATATTGATCAGCTTGAATTAATCACAAAAGAACTGGATATTAAATTAACAAAGATTGGTGTTATTACAAAAAACCAAGATTTGGAAATTGTGGGTTTAAATAAGACTTGCACGTCTTATCAGCATTTTTAGATTTTCTATCTTAAATTTTCAAGTATTTTTCTTCTCCGCAAGGCAGATTTTAGAATTATGAAAGGAGTTTAGTTCGATCTAAATGACTAAATAATTTTAAAATTCAACGCAGTAGAGAGAAAATTAGACTTCTTTACGTTCTGCGATGGTTTTACAGTCTATACACTCATCAGCAGTAGGGCGAGCTTCTAAGCGCATTAGTGATATTTCAGTGCCGCAAGTTTTACAATAGCCGTAGTCACCTAATTCAATTGCATGCAGTGTTTTTTCAATTTTGCCAATCAGCTTTCTTTCACGATCACGTGTTCTAAGCTCTAGTGCAAACTCTTCTTCTAGTGTGGCGCGATCATTAATATCGGCAACTGGAGTAGAATCTTCTTGAATGTGATTAATGGTAGATTCAGCATCACTAATTAGCTGATTTCTCCAAGCGTCTAACTTTGATTTAAAATGCTTAGTTTGTCCTTCACTCATAAACTCTTCGTTTTTAGTGGGTGTATAAGCGGGAATATCTTGAAAATCAGGTTCTGACATAGTGGTTGTTAGTTAAAAAAATAATGTTTATACCGAAAGTGACTTAAAATAGCAATTTATTTCGTATATTTCTTATTATAAAATTATTTATGGCATTACAAGCACTTATTTTTGATGTTGATGGAACCCTTGCAAACACTGAAAGAGACGGGCATTTAGTCGCCTTTAATCTGGCATTTGAAGAATTGGGGTTAGATTGGGTTTGGTCGAACGAACTGTACCATAAGTTACTCGATGTAACTGGAGGGCAATTACGTATCAAGCATTATGTGAATGATTACAAACCTGATTTTACACATGACGATTTAGATGCTTTTGCCGCCTCTGTGCACGCACTTAAAACCGAAATTTATGTACGCTTGGTTAACGAAGGCAAGATCCCTTTAAGGCCTGGCGTAGAGCGTTTATTTTGTGAGGCTAGAGAAGCGGGTTTAAGAATGGCTATTGCTACCACTACCACGCCTGCCAATGTTGATGCTCTAATCACCAATACCTTAGGCCATGAAGCATTAGATTGGTTTGAGGTGATTGGTGCAGGCAATGTAGTGCCAAACCTTAAACCAGCAGGGGATATCTACCACTGGGTGTTAGAGCAGATGAGTCTCGATGCAAAAGATTGTATCGCTTTTGAAGATTCGCACAACGGCATCGTTTCAGCCACTGATGCAAATTTAAAGACATTGATTACTACTAACGAATACACTGAGACCCATCAGTTTGATGAGGCAATCGTTATTCTGAATAACTTAGGTGAGCCAGGCAAGCCTTTTACATTGATTAAAGGTGATGTCACTGATGCTACTTACGTAACGGTTGACTATTTAAAGGAGCTACATGCAAAGCATTGTTGATTTAGCGAATAACACCCGCGTTTATGACGTTGCTAGCGTTACGCCATTGAGCTTAGCGCATCAGCTGAGTGCGCGCACTAAAAACAACATCTATCTTAAGCGTGAAGACGAGTTAGCCATTCATGCCTTTAAACTCAGAGGTGCGTACCAAAAGATCTCTGGCTTAACTAAAGAGCAAATGGCCAAAGGTGTAGTAGCTTCAAGTGCTGGTAATCATGCCCAAGGTGTTGCATTGTCTGCTTCCAAACTCGGCATCGAATCAGTGATTGTGATGCCATTATCAACACCTAAAATTAAGGTTAATGCGGTCGAGCAGTTGGGTGGTAAAGTTGTACTTCATGGTGATGTGTACGATGATGCCTACCAATACGCCAAGCAGTTAGAGCAAGCCCAAGACTTGGTATTTATTCACCCCTATGATGATATTGAAGTCATGGCAGGGCAGGCGACCATCGCTAAGGAGTTATTAGGGCAACACCCAAACATGGACAAAATATTTGTTCCTGTGGGTGGAGGTGGTCTTATTGCTGGTATAGCAACTTACATTAAACATTACGCACCCAATATTAAAGTTATTGGTGTTGAGCCGGAAGATTCACCAACACTTTATCAAGCCCTTAAGCAAGGTGAGCGCGTAATATTGTCTGATGTTGGTCGTTTTGCTGATGGTGTAGCGGTCAAGCAAATTGGCGAACAAACCTATCCAATTGTCAAAGCAGTGGTAGATGAAGTGGTGTTGGTGAGTAATGATGAAATTTGCGCCGCTATTAAAGACATCTACGAAGACATGCGCTCTATTGCAGAGCCTGCTGGCGCCTTGGCTACAGCGGGTGTAAAAAAGTACGTCGAACAAAATAACATTGAAAATGAGAATTTGGTTTCTATCGTCTCAGGTGCCAATGTTAATTTTGATCGCCTGCGTTATATCTCAGAACGTGCTGATCTTGGTGAGCACAATGAAGCTATTATTGCAGCCACTATTCCAGAGCAACCGGGTAGTTTCTTAAAGTTTTGTCAGTTGCTAGATAAGCATGCTATTACCGAGTTTAATTATCGTTACGCACCTAACAAGCAAGCCCATATTTTTGTCGGCGTGGCACTTAGTGAGGGCTTGAGTGAAAAAGAAGCGTTGATTGATAAATTATCTGAGTCATTTAATGTCTTAGACATGAGTGACAATTCGATTGCCAAAACCCATATTCGTTATATGGTGGGTGGTCGTTCGGATGCTGATAACGAAGTACTATACCGATTTGAATTTCCTGAGCGCCCTGGTGCCTTGCTTAATTTTTTAAAGAAAGTGGGTACAAATTGGAATATTTCTTTATTCCATTATCGTAATCATGGTGCAGATTTTGGCCGCGTGTTGATCGGCTTGCAAGTTGATGATGTTACTCAGTTAGAGAATAATTTTGATGAGTTAGGTTATTTCTATCAAAACGAAACTGATAACAAAGCATATCAATATTTCCTTTAAAGCCTTTACTGCAAAAGACATTGATCACGCCTTAGCGATTGAGCGTTTGGTTTATGACTCGCCGTGGAATCAAGCCAAGTTTACTGACAGTTTGAATAACCCAAAAACACTGGCAAGCTTGCTGGTTGTTGACGAGCAAGTATTGGGTTATTTTGTTGCTACACATTCGCCAGACTCGGCTGACTTACTTAATATCTGCATTCATCCACAGTATCAGCATCAAGGACTGGGCACTCAGTTGTTTGATTATTTAACCAAGCAGTTGCAAACCTTAAATCTTGATACGCTGTTTATTGAGGTGCGCGCATCCAATGAAACTGCATTTTTGTTTTACCAAAAACTTGGTTTTAAGCTTATTGGTTTACGCAAAAAATACTACTCAAACGGCGAGGATGCTAAAATACTACGTTTACAAATAATGTAGCTATTCGTTAAAAAGTATGATCTATTCATTTTAATCATGCGGTCATCGATCACCCTCAAAGGAATCACCATGTCACAACAATCTAAGATTATTTACACCCTGACTGACGAAGCGCCAGCATTAGCGACTTATTCATTACTTCCCATCGTTAAGGCGTTTACAGGTGCGGCAAGCGTAGCAGTCGAGACTCGTGATATCTCTTTAGCAGCCCGTGTCATTGCTAATTTTTCTGACAGGCTAACAGTAGGCCAAAAAATGGGTGACGCCTTAAATGAACTAGGCGAGATTGCAAAATCAGCAGAGGCTAACATTGTTAAGCTACCGAATATAAGTGCTTCTGTTCCACAGCTAGAGGCGGTGATTGCAGAGCTTCAGGCACATGGATATGATATTCCAAATTACCCCGCCAACCCTCAGACTGACGAAGATAAAGCCATTAAGATTACATTCTCTAAAGTATTGGGCAGTGCGGTTAACCCAGTATTACGTGAAGGTAATTCTGATCGTCGCGCACCACCATCAGTTAAAAGCTATGCTCAGAAAAACCCACATTCAATGGGCGCTTGGTCGGCTGATTCTAAAACACTGGTTGCCAGTATGTCTAAAGGTGACTTTTATGGTTCTGAAAAATCAACAACCATCGATGATGCAACTCAGTTTGCTATCCAGTTTGAAAGGTTTGATGGCTCAATTGAGCAGTTAAAGTCTTTGGCACCACTGCAAGCAGGTGAGATTATTGATACGGCCGTGATGAGTCAATCGTCTTTAAGGAGTTTTTTAGCTAAAGCTATTGCGCAAGCAAAACAACAAGATATTTTGTTTTCTGTACACATGAAAGCCACCATGATGAAAGTGTCTGACCCTATTATTTTTGGTCAAGCAGTCAGCGTCTTTTTCGATGATGTGTTTAAGAAACATTCAGCAGTTTTTGCAGAGTTAGGTATTAATGCAAATAATGGTTTGGGCGATGTACTCACTAAAATTAAAACGTTAGAGCCTAGCAAAAAATCAGAAATTCAAGGTGATATTCAAGCAGTCTATGCCAAACAGCCTGACGTGGCTATGGTTGATTCTGACAAAGGCATCACTAATCTTAATGTACCGAGTGATGTGATTGTTGATGCGTCGATGCCAGCCATGATCCGAAGCTCAGGTCAGATGTGGAATAAAGAGGGTAAGCAGCAAGATACAATGGCGGTTATTCCTGATCGTTGTTATGCAGGTGTTTTTCAAGAAACCATTAATTTTTGCAAACAACATGGCGCATTTGACCCTACCACCATGGGCTCTGTTTCTAATGTTGGTTTGATGGCGCAAAAAGCACAAGAGTATGGCTCTCATGATAAAACATTTCAAATATCAGCAGCTGGAACGGTGCGTGTTGTTTCTACAGATGGGGTAGTATTGCTTGAGCAATCAGTAGGGCAGGGTGATATTTTCCGCATGTGTCAGGTTAAAGATGCACCAATTCAAGACTGGGTTAAGCTAGCGGTAAATCGCGCTAGATCGACAAGCCTACCTACTGTCTTTTGGTTAGATGAAAAGCGCGCACATGACAGGCAAATTATTAACAAGGTTGATCAATACTTATTAGATCACGATACAAAAGGTCTTGAAATTCATATTATGTCACCTGAGGAGGCCACTAGGTTTACACTTGATCATGTGAAAGCCGGCAGGGATGTGATTTCGGTAACAGGTAATGTGCTTAGAGATTATCTAACAGACTTGTTTCCAATATTAGAGTTGGGCACAAGTGCCAAAATGCTATCCATTGTGCCACTAATGAATGGTGGTGGTTTGTTTGAAACCGGTGCTGGCGGCTCAGCACCCAAACATGTCCAGCAACTAACGTCTGAAAATCATCTGCGTTGGGATTCTTTAGGTGAGTTTTTAGCACTGGCTGTTTCGTTAGAACATTTAGCTGATGTATTTGATATGCCTAAAGCACAAGTATTAGCTACAACTCTAGACACGGCAACGGCCAAATTTTTAGATAATAACAAATCACCATCACGTAAGGTGGGCGAGCTAGATAATCGTGGCAGTCACTTTTATCTGGCAATGTATTGGGCGCAAGCATTAGCAGATCAAACACAAGATCCTGCGTTGCAAGCTAGGTTTACACCCGTAGCAGAAGCCTTATCTACCAATGAAGCTGCTATTATTGCCGAACTAAATGAAGCACAAGGAGAGGCTGTAGAACTTGGTGGTTATTACCAACCTAATCCAGAGATACTTAATAAGGTGATGCGTCCAAGTACCACTTTAAATTCAATCATTGAATCTATATCACATCATTAACATGTACTAATAGTGTTGCAAAGCCTTGTTAGTGGTGTATTATCACCTGCAAGTGGATTTTAATCTTACTTAAAACTATATATAAAATAATAACTCTAAAGAGGAGAGACATATGAAAAACGTAACAAAAGCAATCGCAATCGCGACAGTAGTAGCAGCAACTTCTGCATCTGCATTTTTCGGTAATAACAACAATGGCTGGGGCGGTAACAACTCTAATTGGGGTCCAATGAGTGGCGCTAACAACTGGGGTCCTTTCGATTCAGGTTCTAACTTTGGTCCTATGAACGGTGGTTCTAACATGGGTCCATTTACTGGTGGAAACAACATGGGTCCATTCGGTGGTGGTTCTAACATGGGCCCTATGAATGGCGCTCAAAACTGGGGTCCATTTAAAGGTGGTAACAACTGGATGAACAACACTGACTTTGGTTTAAACTTCGATACTAAGAACTCAACTGACTCAAACGCTTCTGGCGCGGCTGACGGTTCTGCTTCTGGTACTGGTAATGCTAACGCTACAGGTACTGCTGATGCATACTCTAAAGGCGCTGCTGACGGTTTTGCTAAAGGCCAAGCTGATGCTTACGCTAAAGGCTATGCAGATGCAATGGCTTCAGGCGCAGGTTCTAGCGCTCCTGCTGCTGCACAGTAGTAGTTAGTTAGAAACTTATAAAAACCACCCGCAAGGGTGGTTTTTTATTGCCTATTTTTTGTGTTTAATCAGTAAATCAAGGTATTTACATAATTTCCAAAATTTCCAAACCCTCATCCAAGCCTTACTAAAACCCCACCCAAACCCAGCTGTTTTTATACAAAAACCCCATTAATAGACCATTAAGAACCTTAAAATAAAGGCTTTTCACCCAATTTTGATCATTTTCCAAAGGTTTTCTACCTGTTTTCAGCTGATTATCAAGCCATTTTGATTATTTCCAAACTTTTTTGGATTTGTTAAAATCCTTTTGTAGTAGGGTATTTGGATAGTCTTGTTGCTTTTTTACAAATATATATTAGAATATTATTGACTTCTAATATAGTTTGTGTATAATGCACACCTATCAAGACGGCTCAAGTCTGATACTTAAAACATCCCAACAATGAGGGTGTTAAATTTAAAATAATTAATCTAGGAGATTAACATGAAAAAAATTATCGCTATCGCTACTTTAGTAGCTGCTACATCAGCTTCTGCTGGTTTCTTCAACAACGGTTCTAACGACTTCGGTCCTTTTAACGGTTCTAACAACTGGGGTCCTTTCGATTCAGGTTCTAACTTTGGTCCTATGAACGGTGGTTCTAACATGGGTCCATTTACTGGTGGAAACAACATGGGTCCATTCAACGGTGGTTCTAACATGGGTCCTTTCGACGGCGCTCAAAACTGGGGTCCTTTCCAGGGTGGTAACAAGTGGTTGAACAACACTGACTTCGGTTTAAACTTTGACACTAAGAACTCTACTGACACTAACGCTTCTGGCGCTGCTGACGGTAAAGCTACTGGTACTGCTGACGCTAACGCTAAAGGTACTGCTGATGCATACGCTAAAGGCGTAGCTGACGCTCAAGCTCAAGCTCAAGCTGACGCTTACGCTAAAGGTTATGCTGATGCTAAAGCTGCAGGTACTGCAACTTCAACTGAAGTAGCTAAGTAATTTATTACTTAACCTCGCTAAGCATCACTTAGTAGGCCTAGAGCTTACTAAGTAGCCAAGCTAAAACCACCCGAGAGGGTGGTTTTTTTGTGGGCGATCATTAATTATTTTTTATCTAAATATTAGTTGTAAATTGTATTTTAATTAGTATAATTCAAAGTTGAATATTGATATTTTGTTGATGTTCTTTTCCTCTTTTTTATAACTAAATACATGGAGATAAATATGAAAACATTAGTACAAGCAGTAGCAATCGCTACCGTAGTTGCAGCAACTTCTGCATCTGCATTTTTCGGTAACAACAACAATGGTTGGGGTGGTAATAACTCTAACTGGGGTCCTTTCAATGGCGGCAATAACATGGGTCCATTTAGCGGTGGTTCTAACGCTGGCCCTATGAATGGTGGTTCTAACTGGGGTCCTTTCTCAGGTGGCAACAACTTCGGTCCATTCGGTGGTGGTTCTAACATGGGCCCTATGAATGGCGCTCAAAACTGGGGTCCTTTCCAGGGTGGTAACAAGTGGTTGAACAACACTGACTTCGGTTTAAACTTCGATACTAAGAACTCAACTGACTCAAACGCTTCTGGCGCGGCTGACGGTTCTGCTTCTGGTACTGGTAATGCTAACGCTACAGGTACTGCTGATGCATACTCTAAAGGCGCTGCTGACGGTTTTGCTAAAGGCCAAGCTGATGCTTACGCTAAAGGCTATGCAGATGCAATGGCTTCAGGTGCGGGAAGCAACGCTCCAGCTCCAGCTGCTGCAAAATAATTAATTTCTAAAATTAGTTAATAAAAGAGGCGCTTATGCGCCTCTTTTTTCGTCTGCTGTTAATATATTATAAAATCATAATATAATTAGTGTATAATACATTTAAAAGCAATTTTTTATTTTGGGGAATATAAAATGAACAACATGACAAAATTAATATTTACAATCACTTTATTGGCTTCTGGCATTATTAATGCATCACCATGGATGCCATGGGACAATAACAATAATAACGGCGGCAACAACTTAGTTGAATCTTGGATGCCTTGGGGTTCTAATTCCAACTCAAATTCTAACTCTAGTTTTGGTCCTTTCAATTCAGGATCTAACTGGAATCCTTTTGATGGTGGTTCTAACATGGGTCCTTTCAATTCAGGATCAGATTTTGGCCCAATGGATGGCATGACTAACTGGGGTCCTATGAACTCAGATGCTGACTGGGGCCCAATGAGTACAGCAAATAACTGGATGAATGACACTGAGTTTGGCATTCATTTTAAAACCAACAATAATACTGAAAGCACCGGCTATGCCCGTGCTGATGGCAAGTATGCAGGCGAGTTGCAAAATCGCATGTCTGGCCAGGGTAAAAACTACGCAACAGGTAATGCTGATCAATACTACAGAGGTCAAGTTGACAACTACGGTAAAGCTAGAGGTCAAGGGCGTTTTGAAGGCTATGGTAGACAAGGTTACTTAGGCTATACACCGACCAATGGCAACAATTTCCCTGCACCACCTTATTAAATAAAAATAACTGATTTTTAGATTGACTCAAACCGAGTTTCCGTTATAATTTCCTCTTAATTCCTCGATAGCTCAGCTGGTAGAGCAACGGACTGTTAATCCGTTTGTCGGTGGTTCGAGCCCACCTCGAGGAGCCATATACTTAAAGGCCTACATTGATTGTAGGTCTTTTTTTATGTCCGATTAAAAAACACCGATGTCTAGTTTATCTAAAGCGCCCATTATTTAGATTGTTAATCTGTTGCTGTATAATTCAACATCATGTCGTTATTACCTAAAAATTTATATTCTTACCCAAAATTTTGGCCGCATAAAAAAGGGCTTGTACCCGCACCATTGTTGCCGATGTCTCGTAAAGAGATGGACGGGTTGGGCTGGGATAGTTGCGACATTATTATTGTGACTGGCGATGCTTATGTAGATCATCCGAGTTTTGGTATGGCGATTATTGGTCGATTGCTAGAGTCTCAAGGATTCCGTGTCGGGATTATTTCTCAGCCTGATTGGCATTCAGCTGATGACTTTCGTCAACTAGGAAAGCCCAATCTATTTTTTGCTGTTGCATCTGGCAATATGGATTCTATGGTGAATCATTATACGGCTGAGAAGAGGCCACGTTCTGATGACGCCTATACCGCTGGTGGTATGGCAGGTAAGCGCCCTGATCGTGCAACGACTGTTTATACTCAGCGCGCTAAAGAGGCTTTTAAGGGTATTCCTGTGGTTATTGGTGGTATTGAGGCGAGCTTAAGGCGTATTGCACAATATGATCATTGGTCGCAAACCATTCGTCGTTCTATCCTGCCGGATTCGAAAGCTGACTTGTTACTTTTTGGTAATGCTGAGCGCGCTGTGGTTGAGGTGGCGCATCGTGTTTCGGCAGGTGAAAATATCAAAGAAATTACTGATATTCGTGGTACGGCTTATATGCGACAAGGCATCCCTGAAGGCTGGACTCTGCTAGATTCTAGTGAGATTGATACTGATAAAAGCTTGGATCATCCGCAGGCAGACCCTTACGCTGACACTTCTGCTAAAGATAAGCAAAGTTGTGGCGATACAAATAGCCAGACCAAGCCTAGCAAGATTGACCCCAATCAAGGGGCGGCACAGGTAATTGATTTTGATCATCGTATTAAAGGCTTGAAACGAGAGAGTACGGTTATTCGCCTACCTTCATTTGAGCAAGTGGCAAAAGATCGTTATTTGTATGCACATACGTCACGTGTTTTTCATTTAGAGACTAACCCAGGCAATGCGCGTGCCTTAGTACAACGCCATGGTGAGCGGGATGTTTGGTTAAATCCGCCACCGATTCCTTTATCGATGGAAGAGTTTGATAGTGTGTTTGAGTTGCCTTATACGCGTAAACCGCATGATTCTTATGGTAAGCTAAAAATCCCAGCCTTTGATATGATTCGACACTCAATTAATATTATGCGCGGTTGTTTTGGTGGCTGTACTTTTTGCTCGATTACTGAGCATGAAGGGCGTATTATTCAAAGTCGATCTGAAGATTCGGTGATTCGTGAAATTGAAACCATTCGTGATACTGATAAAAGCTTTAAAGGTAATATTTCTGATCTTGGTGGTCCAACAGCTAATATGTATCGCCTGCAATGCAAAGATACTAAGATTGAATCTGCTTGTCGGCGTCTTAGTTGTGTTTACCCCGGTATTTGCCCTAATTTAGGAACAGACCACAAGTCACTGACCAAGTTGTACCGTCGTGCACGTAGTCTGAAAGGTATTAAGCGTGTTTTTATTGCTTCAGGTTTGCGTTATGACTTGGCTGTACGGGATCCGGAATATATTAAAGAATTGGTCACTCATCATGTCGGCGGACGATTAAAAATTGCACCCGAACATACTGAAGAAGATACTTTGTCAAAAATGATGAAGCCAGGTATTGGGTCGTATTATCAGTTTAAAAAACTGTTTGATCGTTATTCTAAACAGGCAGGAAAAGAGCAATATTTAATTCCTTACTTTATTTCTTCTCATCCAGGAACCAGTGATGAGGACATGTTAAATCTAGCGCTTTGGTTAAAACGTAATGATTTTAAACCTGACCAAGTACAGGCCTTTATGCCTACGCCCTTGGCAATCGCCTCTGCCATGTACCATACTGAATTAAACCCACTGAAGAAAATTACTCGACATTCAGAATCAGTAAAAACACCACGTAGCGGGCAACAGCGAAAATTACACAAAGCTTTTTTACGCTATCATGATCCTAAAAATTGGGACGTATTGCGCCGAGCGTTAAAGCAAATGGGACGCAGTGATCTAATTGGTAGTGGGGAGGAGTGCTTGATTCCTTATCCTGGATCTAGTAATACATCAAAGCAATATTCAAGAAAAAACAACAATGATTTTCATCATCGGATTGCCGTAAAAAAGTTCAAAAAAATTAAAAGAAAGCGATAGATTTTTATTGCTCAAAAAGAGCTTTATTCTTGGTAAAAATATTTATAATAATAATCACTCAGCGCTGAGGGGGAGAGCGAAGAAAGCGTCTTGTGTTTTTAAAGCACAACTTAGTGTTGAGACTATCTAAGCGTTAGCAAGCCTTGTAACTGCTTGTTCAATATTATCCATACTGGTCGCAAACGAAAAACGCACATAACCTGGCGCACCAAAAGCCGAGCCTGGCACTAAGGCAATATTAAGTTTTTCTAAGCAATAAGTAGATAACTCGACATCGTCTTTTAAACCTAAGCGTTTGATTAATCCTTCTACTCTTGGGAAGGAATAAAATGCACCTTGTGATCTTGGGCACTCAACACCATCAATAGCATTTAGCGCATTCACAATATATTCGTGACGCTCCTCGAATGCATCAACCATCGTGCCGATAATACTTTGGTCGCCATTCAGTGCTTCTAATGCAGCCGCTTGGGCGACAGAGCATGGGTTAGAGGTTGATTGCCCTTGAATCTTTTTCATGGCTTTAATGATGGCTTCTGGGCCTGCACCGTAACCAATGCGCCAGCCTGTCATGGCATAGCCTTTAGATACACCGTTAAGAATAATGGTGCGATCTTTAAGTGAAGTATCAGCCATGACGATATTAATAAAGTCATCCTCACCCCAGCGAATGTGTTCATAAATATCATCAGTGATAATCAGTACATGAGGATGGTTTGTGAGTACATTTGCGAGTGCTTTTAGTTCGTCTTTTGTATAAACCGCACCGGTTGGGTTAGAAGGGCTGTTCATCACAAATAATTTGGTGTTGGCATTAATGTTAGCTTCTAGTTGGTCGGGTGTGATTTTAAAATCTTGCTCTAGGCCGGTCTCTACAATCACCGGTGTAGCCTCACCCAAGATAACCATATCTGGATAACTAACCCAATAAGGTGCAGGAATGATAACCTCATCGCCTTTATTAAGTACAGCCTGGCAGAGATTGTAAAATACTTGTTTACCACCAGATGACACCATGACTTCGGTGGCTGAGTAGTCTAGATTATTCTCACGTTTAAATTTATCGATAATGGCATTTTTAAGATCTGGCGTACCGTCAACTGCTGTGTAGCGTGTTTGCCCGTTTTTGATAGCGTCAATGCCCGCTTGTTGGATATTTACCGGCGTATCGAAGTCAGGCTCACCTGATCCCATAGGCACGATTTGAATGCCCTGAGCCTTAAGTTCATTGGCTTTAGCGGTAACTGCAAGTGTGGCTGAAGGCTTTACTTTTCCAACCCGGTCCGAAAGAATTGTCATTGTCTTTTAAATTGTTTAAAATCGAAGGTTTTATGTTAATGAAAAATCATTTGTTGTGGGCAAGAAATTTCAACTAGAATCTCAATTTTCTCCAACGGGAGACCAGCCAAAAGCTATTAAAGCTTTAGTGGATGGCGTAAATGCTGGCGAGAAGTTTCAGACACTACTTGGTGTTACAGGTTCGGGTAAGACATTCACCTTGGCAAATGTAATTAAGCAAACCAAGCGTGCCAGCTTGATCATGGCGCCTAACAAAACATTAGCAGCGCAACTGTACAGTGAGATGAAGGAATTCTTCCCTAATAATGCAGTGGAATATTTTGTCTCGTATTATGACTATTATCAGCCAGAAGCTTATGTGCCAGCGAGTGATACTTATATTGAAAAAGACTCCTCAATTAATGAGCAAATAGAACAAATGCGTCTGTCTGCCACCAAGGCCTTGCTGGAGCGAGATGACGTTATCATTATTGCCAGTGTGTCTGCTATTTATGGTTTGGGTGATCCTGACAGTTATATGCAGATGTTGCTACACCTAAGCGTGGGTGAGATACTCAATCAACGAGAGATTCTTTCACGCTTGTCTCAAATGCAATACACGCGTAATGACGTGACTTTGATTCGAGGACACTTTAGAGTTAAAGGCGAAGTAATTGATATTTTTCCCGCAGATTCTGAAGAAGAGGCTGTCCGCATTGAAATGTTTGATGATGAGATTGAGGCGATCTATTGGTTTGACCCATTAACGGGTGAAAAACTAAAATCTTTGCAACGCATTACCATTTACCCGCAAACGCATTACGTTACACCTAAGTCTAAAATTTTAAATACCTTAGAAGATATTAAGGCTGAGCTTAAAGTACGACGTAAGGAGTTGTTGTCACTGAATAAATTGGTAGAAGAACAGCGCCTAACCCAACGCGTGCAAATGGATATAGAGATGATGCGCGAACTGGGTTATTGTAATGGTATTGAAAACTATTCACGTTATTTATCTGGCAGAAAGCCCGGCGAAGCGCCGCCGACACTGATGGATTATCTGCCTGATAATGCATTGGTGATTTTGGATGAGTCACACGTAACGGCAAGCCAGATTGGTGGTATGTATAAGGGTGATAGAGCGCGTAAGACAACCTTGGTAGAGTTTGGCTTTAGACTACCTAGTGCGCTAGATAATCGCCCATTAAAATTTAACGAATTTGAAGACCGTGCCCACCAGTGTATTTTGGTGTCAGCTACGCCAGCGGCCTACGAGCTTGAAGTGTCCACTGTAATTGCTGAGCAAGTAGTGAGGCCAACAGGATTATTAGATCCGGTTATTGATGTACGTCCTGTTGACACTCAAGTGGATGATCTGCTGAGCGAGATACATAAATGTGTAAAAGTTGGTGAGCGCGTATTGGTGACTACATTGACTAAGCGTATGTCTGAGCAGCTGAGTGATTACCTTAATGATCATGGTGTTAAGGTGCGCTATTTGCACTCTGATATTGATACGGTTGAGCGAGTGGAGATTATTCGTGATTTACGTTTGGGTGTGTTTGATGTGTTGGTGGGTATTAACTTACTACGAGAGGGTTTGGATATTCCCGAAGTGTCATTAGTGGCGATTTTAGATGCGGATAAAGAAGGCTTTTTACGCTCTGAAAGATCGTTAATTCAAACCATGGGAAGGGCGGCGCGTAATGTAAATGGTAGGGCGATTTTATACGCTGATCGAATCACCGGCTCTATGGAGCGCGCCATGGGGGAGACCAACAGACGTCGAGAAAGACAAGAGGCCTATAATAAAAAACACAACATTACTCCTAGAGGCGTAGTGAAGCCGATTATTAATATCCTCGATACTGATATTACCAGTCAAGAAAATGACGATAATATGGTGAATGAAAATATCCAAAAACAACTTTCTCCAGTGCAGTTAGCCAAAGAAATTAAAGCCTTAGAAAAACAAATGTACGCCTTTGCGGAAGAATTAAAATTCGAGAAAGCAGCAGATGTGCGCAACCAAATTAAACAGCTTAAAGATGGTCAATTTAAACATTAACGAAATATTCTACTCGCTACAAGGCGAGGCACGTGAAGTGGGTTTACCAACGGTATTTGTACGTTTGACTGGCTGCCCATTGCGTTGCACCTATTGTGATACTGAGTACGCCTTTAAAGGCAATAATATGCTTAGTATTGAAGATATATTGGCCGAAGTTAAGCAATACAATACACGGTATGTTTGTGTTACTGGTGGTGAGCCACTAGCGCAAATCAATAGTCATGTTTTGTTAGATGCGCTCGTTAAGGAAGACTACCAAGTTTCACTGGAGACCAGTGGCAGTATTGATATTAGCGCTGTGAATCCAAAAGTGTCGATTGTGATGGATGTTAAAACACCCTCATCGAATGAATCGAAGCATAATAAGTATGACAATATTGACAAGCTTCAAGCTAAAGATCAGTTGAAGTTTGTGATTGGTTCTAAGGTTGATTTTGACTGGAGTGTTGAAACAATGAGCCAATACCCAACTAAAGCCAGTGTTTTATTTTCTCCGGTATTTGATTCAGTAAAACCAACGCAGTTGGCCGATTGGATTTTAGACAAGCAGTTGAATGTGCGACTACAAGTGCAAATGCATAAACTACTCTGGGGTGACGAACCCGGTAGATAACTAATTAATCGTTATCTTTTTAGATTGTGGTTTTGGCTTATCTAACTTTGGAATAGATACTTTTAATACACCATCTTTAAAGTCTGCATTAATGTTGTCCGTATCACCGTCACGTGGAATAGACATTGCATGTGAAAAACTTGATGATGATCGAGAGCTTTGATTACTGGAAGTTTTTTCGTTATTGCGTATACCTTTGATAATCAGCATATTTTTTTGAGATGAGATGTTGATATTTTCTTTATTAAGGCCTGATATTTTTACCTCAACCACATAACTGTTACTGTCTTTATCAAAGTACTGTCTAGACTGAGAACTAACACTATTCGCTGAGCGTTTTAGGCGATTCATTTTATGATCTAATTGCTGGAATTGTCGATCAAAATCTCGCCAAAAGTCGTTATTAAATCCATTATTAAAAAAACCTGATTGGAAAGGCCCGTGCGCACTAACTAAGGTTGATGCAAGAAGTGCAATGATTAGTAAGATTTTATTCATCTGCTGACTCTAATATTTATCAATAGAATTATATTGTACAAATATTAAGGAATATTTTCAAGTGTTATTAAGCCAACTTGTCATCTGCTACGTGATAAGTAGGGTCTTCTAAAATATTAACTTCTACCAAATTTTTAGCAGTTTTAAGTAATAATCGACACTCAGCACTAAGGTGTTGCAAGTGTAAGGTTTTACCCGCTCTTCTGTAGCGCTCAGCCAGTTTATCGATGGCTTGGATAGCAGAGTGATCTAATGCTCTGGCATCTTCAAAGTCAATATACACATCGTCTGTGTCTGATTTAGGATTAAATAATTCTTGGAAGTGTTCTTTTGAAGCAAAGAATAAAGTGCCTTTAACTTTGTAGACGTTATCACCATTGTCATTTTGACTCTTTTTAATATAGATTTTACTGGCTGATTCCCACGCGAAAGATAGAGCAGATAGAATGACACCGACAACAACTGCCAAGGCTAAGTCACTAGTCCATAGCGTGATCACTGCCACAGAGATACCAGTAATGACATCTAGCACCGGTACCTTGCCAAACAACCTTAATGTGCACCATTGGAATGTGCCGATCACCACCATCATCATCACGCCAACTAATACAGCAATAGGGATCATCTCAACATATTCAGATAAATAAACAATGAATGCTAATAGCGCAAGTGAAGCAACAATGCCTGATAAGCGACCGCGACCACCTGATTTGACATTAATAATACTCTGACCCACCATTGCACAACCACCCATACCACCAAAAAGCCCGGTTACTGAGTTTGCAAGGCCTTGGCCAACACTTTCGCGGTTGGGTTGTCCTGTCGTTTCTGTTAGGTCATCAACAAGATTTAAGGTTAACAAACTTTCAATTAGACCAACTGCTGCTATTGTGACTGCAAAAGGAAATATCAGCTTTAACATCTCTAAGTCAAATGGCACATTTGGCATGTGGAAGGGTGGAAATCCGCCTTTAATAGAGGCTATATCACCAACGGTACGCGTTTCAATGCCTAGAGTAATTACCGCCAAAGTGCCTGCGATAACCGCAACCAAGATTGCAGGTACGGTCTTAGTAATTTTTGGCAAGAAATGAATAACCGCCATGGTTGCTGCGGCAATGGCTAGCATAATCATTAATGGTTCACCAGTAATCCATGTGCCATCTTTTAACTCAAACTGTTTGATTTGCCCGGCAAAGATAACCAAAGCAATGCCGTTCACAAAGCCTAAAAACACAGGGTGTGGCACTAAACGAATGAATTTACCTAACTTAAGTACGCCAAATAATATTTGCAAGAATCCAGCCAAGATTACTGCAGCAAATAAATACTCTGTCGCCTGGGCAAGTGTAGCGCCTTGCTCAAGAACTAAAGCAATTAAAGGGGCAACTACCACAGCGATTGCACCTGTCGCGCCAGAAATCATACCTGGGCGACCGCCTGCAATTGAAGTCACTAAACCAATAGTAAAGGCAGCATACAAACCAACCAGCGGATTAACACCAGCAATTATAGCAAAAGCAACCGCTTCAGGTACAAGCGCTAGGGCAACGGTCAAACCAGATAAAATATCATTTTTTGGGTTTGTAGATGCGTACTTATTAATCAGTGTAAACAACATAGGTTTTTTTTCCTTATTTTTTAGCGGTGTTACGCTTGCTTTGGCTAGCCTGGTACAACGGGTGTAGAAGATTTAACACCTGTGTTTTGCGCTCTGTGACGCATCACATGATCCATAATTGTCATCGCCAACATAGCTTCAGCAATTGGGGTGGCGCGAATACCTACGCATGGATCGTGTCGGCCTTTGGTAATCACTTCAATAGGGTTGCCGTCTTTGTCAATACTTTCGATCGGCAAGCGCAGGCTTGAAGTCGGCTTAAGTGCGATTGAAACTAGTACGTCTTGGCCTGAGCTAATACCACCCAATGTACCGCCAGAATGGTTAGATTTAAAACCATCGATAGTAATCGCGTCGCGATGCTCAGTACCTTTTTGGGTAATTGAGTTAAATCCTGCGCCAATTTCAACGCCTTTAACCGCGTTAATACTCATCATGCCGTGGGCAATATCAGCTTCTAGGCGGTCAAAGATTGGCTCGCCTAATCCGGCGTGCATATTAGTAGCTACCACGTTAACGCGTGCACCAATTGAGTCACCAGATTTACGTAGTGCATCCATGTAGTCTTCTAGCTCTTTAATTTTGCTTGCATCCGGGCAGAAGAATGGATTATTGTGTACTTCATTCCAATCAAAGTTATCAAAGGTGATGGGGCCAAGTTGTGATAAATAACCTTTAATCTCAATACCTAAGCTTTCTTTCAAGTATTTTTTAGCAATACCACCACAAGCAACACGCATCGCTGTTTCACGAGCACTAGATCTGCCACCACCGCGATAATCTCTAAAGCCGTATTTTTGATCATAAGTGTAATCGGCATGACCAGGGCGGAAAGTATTGGCAATATTGCCGTAGTCTTTTGAACGTTGATCAGTATTTTGGATAATTAGAGCAATCGGCATACCGGTGGTTTTGCCTTCAAAAGTACCCGATAAAATCTTGACTAAGTCTTCTTCACGACGCTGTGTGGTGTGGCGTGAAGTACCAGGTTTTCTAAGGTCTAGATCACCTTGTAAATCAACTTCGCTGAGTTCCATTCCAGGAGGGCAGCCGTCAACAATACCAACGAGTGCCTCGCCGTGAGACTCACCTGCAGTGGTAACTGTAAATAATTTTCCGAAAGAATTGCCAGACATAGGCTTGACCCAAGTATTAATATGCAGTCGATTATACCTAGCTAGTCGGTTATTTCCTTAGTTTGTTGTACAGCCATGCGAATACCAAACCACCGATTGCCGCATCAAAAAATCCCCAGATCATGCCAATAATTATGCCAAAAAAATCAAGCGAATAGCCTAGGTAAATACTCATAAGGAATTCAACAATATTGTGTAAATAGCCATTTGAACTTAATGCTATTAATGACACAGCTAAAATTCCTGTTGACCAAATAATACCAAAAGATAATGCCAATGCTTTTTGATCCAATTGATTTTTCATAAGCCTCTCGCTAGTAATAAGATACAAGTTTTATTGTACGACAATTACAGTTGAAAAGTCAACTTGTCATGTTAATATGTTTTATTTTTTTTGCATTATTGTTCTATGGCTATTCAATACAATCAACTGGGAGATAGTGATTTAAAAGTGTCCAATATTTGCTTAGGTACCATGACTTTTGGTCAGCAAAACACTCAGATTCAGGCGCATGATCAGCTTGATTATGTATTTTCTCAAGGTATAAATTTCATTGATACTGCCGAGATGTATCCAGTTCCTCCTCGTGAAAATACGGCTTATTCCACAGAAAACATAGTAGGAAATTGGATTGAAAATCAATCTAGAGATAAGATTATTTTGGCCACTAAAGCAGCGGGTAGTGCCCGAGGCATGCCATGGGTTCGTAATGGTAATCACGTATTTAATAAAAACAATCTTACAGCTGCTTTAGAAGGTTCTTTAAAGCGCTTAAAAACAGATTATATTGATTTGTATCAGCTACATTGGCCAGAGCGAAACACTCCGATGTTTGGTCAATATCTATTTGATCCAGAACAAGAGCGCGAATACACTTCATTTATTGAAACTTTAGAGGCTTTGTCTGGATTAATCAAAGAAGGGAAAATTAGAAATATTGGCTTATCGAATGAATGGCCTTGGGGTTTAATGCAATTTTTAAATGCATCTGATCGAGATAGTTTGCCACGCGTGGTGAGTATGCAAAATGCTTACAATTTGATCAATCGCACTTACGACTCTTCTTTGAGGGAAATGGGTTATCGTGAAAATGTACCGTTACTTGCTTACTCTCCAATGGCATTTGGCCATCTAAGTGCAAAATATATTAATGATCCACAAGTACAAGGGCGAGTAAATGATTTTGACGGCTTTGCACAGCGTTATGAAAAACCGGCAGTTGAACCAGCTATTCGAGCTTATGCTGAATTGGCTCAAGAGTTGCAAATATCTCCAGCAACACTATCGTTAGCATTTACTTATTCACGTTGGTTTTGTGCCAGCACTATCGTTGGTGCTACTAGTATGAGTCAATTGAAAGAGAATATTGACGCAATAAATTTTGAATGGAGTGGTGATATTGAAAAGGCTATTGAAGCCATTCATTTGCGATTTTTTAATCCAGCACCCTAATAGATGGTGCCCTCGAGGCGATTCGAACGTCTGACCTGCCGCTTAGGAGGCGGCTGCTCTATCCAGCTGAGCTACGAAGGCAAGAGGGGTATTATCGACTGATAAGGCTCGAAATTCAAGTAATGATTTGATTGAGAATCAAATCAGGATTGTTGTAGTTAATTTTAATTAGTTTGAGTTTATTGTTTGTTTGCAAAACTAAAGACGGAAAACTGTTAACGCCTAATTTTTTCGACAAAGCGATATCGTTAAGTAATAGTGCTTGTGTTTGAGTGTCATTTAGGTTTTTTCCAAAATTTTTAATATCAATATCTAGGGTGCTTGCTAGTGCAATCAATGTGTCATCTTCTGATGGATTTTGAGCCTCTAAATAGTATGCTTTTTGAATTAATTGAGTCATTTTCGCCTGTAATTTAGGCTTTTGCTCTCTAACAGCGATCACTGCACGACAAGCAGGGTAGGTAGAGCGCTTAGGTTGGCAATTTTCCCAAAAATCATAGTTAAATTTAGTGCCTGGAATGGTCATTTCGATTTTTTGCCAGTTTTTTACAATATAGTCGCGCATCTCATTATTCATTGGCTCGTCGCTATCTGGTGCCAAACCACCAAGAACATATTGAATATTAATGGAGTTTGGCAGTGAGGCTTTAACCTTTTCCCAGACAGTATTAAAACCCCAACACCAAGAGCACATAGGATCAAAAATATAATAAAGTGTGGTTGAATTCATGTAATAAATTGATAGATAGGCGTAGAATATATACTACATTAATTTATAAAAAGACGGAGTATTAAGATGAAAAAACAAAGTTTAATTTTTCTACCATTGTTTCTAGCAACATCAATCTCTTTTGCTGGCAGTTATACCGATACTGCAACAGTAGTTTCAGTTGATAAAGTGTATCGTGATCACACAATACGTGAGCCTTATCAAGACTGTTATATTAAAGAGTTTTACCAAGGCAATGGCGATGGTTCTGCTACTAATGAAATTATTGGTGGTATTTTCGGTGGCTTAATTGGCAATCAATTTGGTAAGGGGAGTGGCAAAGATGCTGTGACTGTAGCAGGCACTTTGTTAGGCGCTTCACTCGCACATGATGATGAATTGGCGCAAGCAAAAACAGGCAGAGTGGTTACTAAAGAAATCTGCGAAACAAAATATAGAACAAGCTCTAATAAGCGCTTAAGTCATTACCGTGTTGAATATGAATACGATGGCCGCACCTTTACCTATACAACCAAAAATAAACCTTATGCAGATACAATCAAAGTAGGGGTAGAGGTATCACCTAGATAGTGAAAATAGAAAAAACGTTTGACGAGGTGTCCGAGCTTGCAAAAAGTGGCGATGCTAAATATCAGTACGAATATGCACTAATGCTTGAGCTGGGTTTGGGGATTGATAAAGACCTAAAATTAGCTTTTAAATGGTATCAAAAATCTGCCAATCAAGAACACCCTAAAGCACAGTATAATTTGGGCATTTTTTATGCACTTGGTAAGGCTGGTGAGAAAGACATTACCAAGTCAAAATACTGGATTAGAAAAGCGAATGACAATGGCTATTCAGGTGCGAGTATTTTTTAAATAAGGACAAACATGAAAGACATTAAGATTGAAGACAGACTGATTTTTGCACTCGATGTGCCAGAAGTTGATCAGGCGAAAGACCTGGTAAACCAGTTAGATGACAGTGTAAATTTTTACAAAATTGGCATGGAATTACTAATGACTGGTCAGTACTTTCAACTGATGGATTGGTTGATTGCTAAAGACAAGAAAGTCTTTGTTGATTTAAAGTTTTTTGATGTGCCAGAAACGGTTGGCAGAACCATTGCTCGTTTGAGCCAAACCGGTGCAACTTTTGCTACCATTCATGGCAACCAGGCCTTAATGGAAAAAGCAGTTGAGAATAAAGGTGACCTTAAGATTTTAGCAGTAACTGCATTAACCAGTTTAGATCGTGGTGATCTTGATGATCTAGGTTTTGATTGCGATGTACAAGACTTGGTCATTTCCCGCGCTAAACGCGCTTTTGAAGCGGGTTGTGACGGTGTAGTGTCTTCGGGCTTAGAAGTACCATTCTTGCGTGAATACGTTGATAATAAGCTGATTGCAGTAACGCCAGGTATTCGTCCAGTGGCTAATGACGATGACCAAAAACGTGTGGTGGATGTAGCAACAGCCTTTAAATCAGGCTCAGATTATATTGTGGTGGGTCGCCCCATTAAAAATGCAGATGATCCGTATGCAGCAGCTAGTAATATTCAAGATATTATCAAAACTTGTTTCTAGTATAATTCCTCCGTTGTCAATTATCTATTGTCAATTTTCAATTTAATAGTCGCGTAACTCAGTTGGTTAGAGTGCCAGCATGACATGCTGGAAGTCGTCAGTTCAAATCTGACCGTGACTACCAAAACCCCCAATCATCCCAATTTCTCGTATACAATTTACGTCATGAGATTATTGTTCCTATGTTTACTGTTATTCAACAACGCTGTATTGGCAAACGCTGGGCTTTATGAACGCGGTAGGGCGCACTATTATGGTGATGGTGTTGAGCAAGATTATATTAAAGCTTTTAGTGCTTTTTTGTACGCAACCAAAGCTGGTCATTTAGAGGCGCAAGCCGCCCTAGGGCTGATGCATATTGAGGGCAAAGGTATAGAGCAAAACGATAAGAAGGGTGTTGATTTATTAAAAAAATCTGCTGATAAAAACAACGCTAAAGCGCAATATTACCTAGGCAGTATGTATTACTTGGGTGTCGGGGTAGAGCGCGATTTAAAAACTGCCCATCAATGGATTAAAAAATCCGCCAGTCAAGGTCATGCAGATGCTCAGCAGAATTTAGCTTTGATGTATGAACAAGGTAAGGGCACTAAAAAAAATTCAATATTAGCTAATAAGTGGCATTTAGAATCAGCAAAGTCTGGCAATCATGAAGAGCAATATCGCTTAGCAAAAGCTTATCTTGATTCTGAGGATTATAATCAAGCCTTTATTTGGTTACTAAAATCTGCCAAGCAAAACAACGCACAAGCACAATCTCAACTTGGGCACTTGTTTACAAAGGGCCAAGGTGTGCCGCGTGATTATGACCAGGCTTTTATTTGGTATCAACAAGCCATGAAAAATGGCAATGATGAGATGGCTTATATTTTGGCAGGACTATATGATCAAGGCTTAGGCATTAAGAAAGATTATCAAAAATCACACAAGCTTTATCAGCAGGCCAAAGCACAGGGTAATTTAGATGCTTATCAAGACATTGCCAGGCATTATGAAAAAGGCCAAGGTGTTAAAAAAAATCTAAGTAAAGCTTATGTCTTTTCGATTGCTGCTGCTAGGAAAGGGCATATCGACTCTCAACGAAAAGTAGCAGAAATGTATGAACAAGGCTCGGGTGTCAAAAAATCAGTAAAGAAAGCTAAGTATTGGTTAAAAAAGCTTGCCAAGAATGGGGATGAAATAGCCAAGCGGGATCTTAAAAGATTACAAAAAAGGTAAGAATCTCCCAGTCTTGGTTTTATAGTCTGAATAGCCATCGAAGCGCTCACTCAGTAGTTTCTCTTCTAAGTTTGATTTTAATATTAGATCAATTAGTAAAGCAATCATTACAATAATTGACTGGTTGTCGCTAATGGTTAAAGTCAATGACAAGCAAAATAGCAACACACTGGTATACATAGGATGGCGAATAAATTGGTAAATACCGTGGGTTACCAACTGATGTTTGTCTTTTAATGTGGGAACAATATTAAGGTTGCTAGGCTTCATATTGATAACAGCCATGAATCCAATCACAACTGATAGTGCAATGAGTGCAGTGCTTAGTGTATTTAAATGACCGAATTGTGCATTAATAAGTAAATAAATAATGCAACCAAATTGAATAACAACGTAAATCATCAGTAGCTTGGGTAGTTATAATAGGCTTATTATCTCATTATTTTGAATTTAAACATGCAAACTACGTACGATATTGTCATTATTGGTGGTGGTCCAGCAGGGCTTAGCTTTGCTTGTTCGATGATCGATGCCGATGTAGAAGTCTTGGTAGTAGAAAAATCCAATATTGATGCTATTTCTAATCCTCAGGCTGATGGCAGAGAAATAGCGTTAACCCACTTATCACTTAAAATATTAAAAAAACTCGGTGTTTGGGATTTGGTTAACCAGGCAGAGGTTGCGCCTTTGCGAGAGGCAAAAGTTTTTGATGGTGATTCTCCGTCTTTATTAAATTTTAAAAGCGACGACTCTTCAATTGAGGCTTTGGGTTATTTAGTGCCTAATTACCAAGTTCGACAAGCGCTGTATCAACGTGTTAGCCAAGCGAAAAATATCACCATTAAAACAGATTCAATGGTGGATGATGTTGAATACTGCGAGACACATTCAAAGGTGTTGTTTACCGCTGGCGATCAGATAGAGGCAAAGTTAGTAATTGCAGCTGACAGTCGTTTTTCAAATATTCGTCGCAAGGTAGGCATCCCTGCATTAATGAAAGATTTTTCTAAAGTGATGATTGTTACTAAGATGGAGCATGAAAAAACACATAACAATGTTGCGTTAGAATGTTTTGACTATGGACAAACTTTGGCTTTATTGCCAATGGTTGGCAATGCGTCTTCTGTTGTTTTAACAGTGACTACAGATAAGTCAAAAGCCATGCTAGATATGTCTGAGGCAGATTTTAACGCTAAGATTACAAAAGACTTTAAAGGTGTATTTGGGCAAATGACCCAAAGTGGTGAGCGACACTCTTATCCGTTAGTAGGCGTACATGCGCAAACCTTTATTACTGATCGTTTTGCGCTTATTGGTGATGCAGCTGTTGGTATGCATCCGGTGACAGCGCATGGATTTAATTTAGGCTTAAGAGGCCAAGATATATTAGCAACCTTGATTAAAGAAGCGTTAGTTCATGGTCAAGACATTGGCTCAACTTCATTGCTTAAACTGTTTGAGAAAAAGCATATCAATTTAACTCGACTTATGTTTTTTGGCACCAATGGTATTGTGGCTTTATTCACTAATGATGCGCCAGTGATTAAGCAAGTGAGGCGGTTTGTACTTAAGTTTGCAGAACATTTTCCACCGATTAAGTATTTGATTTCAAATCATTTGACTGAAGCCAAGCAAAACAAGTTTCTGCCTTTTTAGTTGTGAGTGTAGATTTAAACAGTTTAAGACAAGAGTTTGCTAGTAACGGTATAACGCGTGCTGAGCTTAATGACAATCCATTTATACAGTTTGAATCTTGGATGGATGAGGCAACTCAAGCAGGACTAACATTGCCAAATGCCATGAGTCTTGCAACTAGTGATGATAATGAAATTAGCATTAGAACCGTATTGTTAAAGTCATTTAATGAAAAAGGGTTTGTATTTTTTACCAATTACAACTCTAAAAAATCAAAGCAAATTAATGATAATCCGAAAGCAGCATTACTATTCCCTTGGTTGGATCTTGAGAGGCAAGTGAAAATCTCAGGTAAGGTCGAAAAGATAACAACTTTGGAATCAATTAAGTATTTTGCAACACGACCTAAAGACTCTCAATTGGGTGCTTGGGCATCAAACCAGTCTTCACAATTGCCATCTCGACAAATGCTATTATCACAATTTGAATCAATGAAAGAGAAGTTTAGCAAAGGCGAAGTACCACTACCTGATTTTTGGGGTGGTTATCGCGTAGTACCACACACGATTGAATTTTGGCAGGGTAGAGAAAATCGATTACACGACCGTTTTGCTTATAAAAAACAAAGTGACAATTGGGTGATAGAGCGCTTAGCCCCGTAGATTTTTAATCACTTCTTGGGTATTGGGTTGTTTACCGGTCCAAAATTCAAAAGCCGTTGCCGCTTGTTCAACCAACATACCTAAACCATCAACAACCATTTTGGCGTTATTGGCTTTTGCCCAATCCATGAACGGTGTTTGCGTACCATACATCAAATCATAACAAATGGCATCATTAGCTACACCATTAGCAATAGTCGGCATTTGCCCATCTAGTGAGGCGCTGGTAGCATTAATAATCACATCAACAGGTGTGTCTTTAATTTTATCCAAACCAAAACCACAAGTTTTACCATGATCTGCAAAATCTTTTGCAAGTTGAGTGGCTTTTGACGCGGTACGATTGGCAATCATTAGGCGCTTAGGTGATTGCTTTAGGATGGGCAATAAGATGCCACGCGTGGCACCACCTGCGCCAAGAATTAGTATGGTTTTGTTGTTAAGGTTAATACCTAAGTTTTTGATTAAGTCGTTGACCAAACCAATACCGTCTGTGTTTTCACCAATGAGCTTATCGCCGTCTATTTTGATGGTGTTTACTGCACCTGCAGTCTGAGCATTTAGAGTGAGCTCAGTTGCTAGGTTGAAAGCCTCTATTTTAAAGGGTACGGTAATATTAAAGCCTTTGGCGCCTTGATTGATAAAGGATTGTGTGCTGAGTGCAAAATCATCAATAGGTGCTAGGATCTTATCGTATTGAATATTCAATCCAGCTTGTTTGGCAAACTGGGTGTGAATAATCGGTGATAAGCTGTGTTCTATCGGATTACCGAAAACACCATAACGATTCATAATTAAGTGACGTTTTCAGTTTTAGGCTTTGTCTCAGTTTTTGCCTTTACCTTTGCCTTTTCCTCAGTTTTTGGTTTAGGCTTCGCTTCAGATTTTGGTTTTTGCTGCGGCTTATCTTGAGGCTTTTTCTTGTCATTTATCTGTGGCTGTGGCTTTGGCTGGGATTTATCTTGTGGCTTGCCTTGTGCTTTTTGATCATTATTGTTCTGAGGTTTCTTTTTCCCTTGAGGTTTAGGCTTTTGTTGCTGTTTATTTTGAGGGCGCTGCTGATTTTGATTCTGAGCGTTTCCTTGATTTTTGCTGCGGTTCTTATTACGGTTCCTGTTACGGTTTCTATTACGATTACGGTTATTTTGATTAGCAGGCTTTTTGTTTGGTTTCTTTTTCTTAGTGCCAAATAGTGCTTTTTTAATCTTTTCAATTAATGAAAGTTGTTTTTTCGCAGGTACGCGTGTCTCCGGTCTATTCATGTTGACTACCGGTTCTTCAGCTGTGTTAGCTAGGCCATTTTCAGCTACGCTGTGTTGTGGTTTAGAAACACCTTGGTAGCTTTTATGCTGTGATTTTTTATCACCTTTCTGCTTGTTAATATTAAAGTTAGGGAACTGCATGTAAGGGTTAGGCAGTAGCGTTATTTTGATCCCATGCTTGTTCTCCAATCTAGTGATATCACTACGCTTTTCATTAAGCAGGTAGGTAATAACATCAACGCTAGACTGAATAGTTAAACGCTGTGTTTGGTTAGAAGCGTTACAACCATCTTCTAATTGTCTTAATATAGTTAGCGCCAAGCTTGGTACCGTTGGCGTGGTGCCACTACCATTACATTGTGGGCAAGATTTTTCAACCGATTCAGTGACCGAACTCATTAAGCGCTGTCTTGACATTTCAAGCAAGCCAAATTGTGAAATTGTGCCAATTTGGATACGCGCACGATCTGAATTTGTGGCTTTTTCCATGGCTTTTTCAATTGATTTTCGGTGCTCTTCAGATGACATGTCGATAAAGTCAATCACCACTAGGCCGCCAATATCTCGCAGCTGTAATTGGATAGAGATTTCTTTAGCTGCTTCTAAATTAGTATTGTAAGCAGTTTCTTCAATATCAAGGCCTTTAGTTGCACGAGCAGAGTTAATGTCAATTGCTGTCAATGCTTCAGTTGTATCAAAGACAATGGTCGCACCTGTGCGTAGAGACACCTCTCGGTTAAAGACGCTTCTAACTTGGCTTTCAACACCCATGTGGTTAAACAAAGAGTGCTCAGAAACATCAAAGAGTTTGATGCGATCTAGGTAGTGAGGTAAAACAAAACTAACGAATTCTTTAGCATTTTGAAAGGTTTCTAGATCATCGATAATAACACTGTCAGTGTCTTCACGTAAGTAGTCTCTCAAAGTACGAATAACAATATCACTTTCTTGGTAAATTAAGAAAGGTGCTGAGCCTTTTTCTGCAGCGTTGTTAATTGAACTCCACAGCTCTGATAAGTAATCAACTTCCCATTGTAGCTCTTCTAAACTTTTGCCAGAGCCCGCAGTACGAATGATTAAGCCAGAGTTTTCCGGCATGGTAATTTTCTGAATTACTTCTTTAAGTGATTGTCTTTCTGTTGAAGTAATTTGGCGTGAAATACCATGGCTTTTTGGATTGTTTGGCGTTAGGATCATGTAAGCGCCAGCCAGGTTAATATAAGTACTTAGAGCTGCACCTTTATTACCACGTTCTTCTTTTTCAACTTGAACAATAATCTCTTGTCCTTCTTTTAGAACATCAGAGATAGTGAGCTTATCACCTTTGGCTTTAGCGCCATTGTAGAGGCTTTCAGCTACTTCTTTGAAAGGTAGGAAGCCTTGTCTTTCTTTGCCGTAATCGACAAAAGCAGCTTCTAGAGATTGCTCAACTCGGGAGATTTTCCCTTTGTAAATATTGCCTTTATTCTTTTGATTAAGGCTGGTTTCTATATTAAGATCAGTGAGTTTTTTGTTCTTGACAATGCCAACTCGGATCTCTTCTTTGTGAGTTGCATTGATTAAAATATGATTCATGGTTTAGTCCTATTGACGGACTTTTTTCCACGTATAGAGGCTCAACACACACGTGCTGAATTGACATTAAAATGTGATTTATTTGATTCATAAATGATTCAAAAACCTATTCCTTAAAGGGTTTTTTACCCTTTTCTATCTTTATTACCGATAATGGATAATAAATGATTGTGTTACTCTATATGTGGCAAAAAAAAGCCCAAAATATTTATCGTAGTTTTTGTGGTGTTTCGTCTAGCACAAAAACGTTTAAAAAAATTCTTGTTGCTGATGTGGGTGTATCTTATGTCATCAAGCGTCTCAATTATATCACAAAAAACTTACTGGTTTAATGTCCGACCACCATCAACACTGATAATTTGTCCGGTGATGTAGGGTGAGTTTGCTAAAAATAAAACAGTATTGGCAATATCGGTTGCATCGCCTTGCTTACCTAAGGCGATTTTATTTAACATTTTATTTTTTTGCTCATCGGTTAACGATGCTTCGTTTTCTGGCCATAGAATAGAGCCAGGAGAAACACCACAAACGCGTATTTCTGGTGCTAATTCTTTGGCTAGTGTTTTAGTCATCATCGCAATACCAGCCTTAGAAATATTATAAATTGCATGATTTTTGAGCGGACGCTCAGCGTGAATGTCAACAATATTAATAATACAACCAGAGGTTTTCTTTAGAGCGGCTGTTAATGACTGAGATAGGAAAAAAGGCGCCATCAGATTGGTACCCATAATGTTATTCCAA
>Ga0209046_1000231_pt1 | contig 36725 bp, 36 predicted proteins | sample SaaInlV_200m_DNA_5_FD_184669 | JGI IMG/M metagenome (GOLD analysis project Ga0209046, IMG submission 184669) | Marine microbial communities from expanding oxygen minimum zones in the Saanich Inlet - Saanich Inlet SI073_LV_150m_DNA (SPAdes) (version 2) | ecosystem: Environmental > Aquatic >... | reverse complement strand
GAAATATCAGCTATTTCTGATGAAATATTTAAGTTTTGTATTGAAAACAATAGCATAATTGAAGATATTAATTTAACTTCTTTACAATCATTAGAATCAAATATACAAACAAGAATTCAACAGAATATACAGCTACGATTACAACATGAAATATCAGAAATTGCAATGATTAATGAGATTGAATTAGTTAAGGATTTAAATATCACTTTAGATGATGCTAACATCACACAAATACAAAGTGATATAGAACAAAGTTCTACAAAATATCAAGATCCATCATTAATTGCAAACTTATTTCCTATATATGAATTAACACAACAGCAAAAAGATGATTTATCTTTTATGTATCAAGAAGAAAAAGTAGCAAGAGATGTTTATCTTAATTTGTATGATATATGGGGATTGAAAATATTTTCAAACATAGCAAAAGCTGAACAAATGCATATGGATGCCGTAAAAGCATTATTGGAAAAATATAATTTAGATGTTCCTGTATTAAGCGATAATAGAGGTGAGTTTGAACTGGAAGAACTTCAATCATTATATGATTCACTAATGCTACAATCAAGTACATCTTCAAATGAAGCTTTAATTGTTGGTAAACTCATAGAAGAAACAGATATTGCAGATTTAGAAGAAAAAATAGTTGATACACCTAATGATATTGAAGCTGTTTATCAGAACTTGTTAAATGGTAGTTATAATCATTTAAATGCATTTAGTAAACAAATTTTATAGATAATAGTAAGACTTCTTACTATGAAGTCTTACTATTAATATTTAAATAAGTCCTGGGATTTATAACCTCTCCCGTTTTAAAGAAGAATTTTTCTTGTGATTATTTTAACATTCTTACTCAGGGCTTATTTAAATATTAAAATGAATCTCTATTTAGAAAGTACTTTTTTATGTTGAAAGCCTCAATATTATATTGAAGGCATTCATAAAATTTATGCATACAAAATTTTGTAATATTAATTAGAATAAAATAAAAATGTTTTATTATATTTTGTAAGGAGATTATGGCAAAATATGAGAAGTGATTAATTGGTTTACACAGTTACCACATTAAAAAAGGGATAGAAGTTCATATTTCTTATCCCCTCGATGTTATATTTTGCTTATCTATTTCTTCTTGATTGATTTGCTAGAAACGGTAGTGTAAAAATAACTGTGTAAATCCAAAAATATCAATTTATTAGATATATCTTCTCTTTTAATCTCTCTTTCTTTTATTATTTTTTATACCTTGACACATACCTTGTTTATTTAAACAATTTTTTTGCATCTGTGTATTTTGACCTTCAAGTAATTCTATTTTAGTTAGTTTACTATCTTTATTTGTATCAAATGAATTAAAGTCAGGAGCATTACAAGCATTTTTCATAGGCATGCCTTGATTTACTCTAATAGATTGTCTTTTTGCTCTGGCATCATAAAATTCACTTTCACTTACATATCCATCTTTATTTGTATCATATATAGCAAAAGATATTGGACCTCGTTGTGATAAATCAGCAGCATTTGATAGACTTCCAAGTAAACATAATGTTCCAGCTGTTACTGTAACAGATTTAAGTAGTTGTTCTATTTTCATAACTTTCTCCTTTTTTGTTATATATAATTATATCAAGTAATTGTGTATTAATTGTGAATTAATATATCTTGTCTATACATAACATATAACTTACTATACTATTTTTACTCAAAAAGCTTTTTACAAAGTTATATAGTAATAACATTTGGAGTTCTTTTATTTTTTAGTATGGTTATTACTAATTATAAGGATTTTTAAATGTTTAGTTTGGGTTTAAATTAATATACAAAAGATATAAATATGGTCATTTGTGGTCTATTTAATAATATTATTTTAATGAAGTACTATGGTTATAGTGTTTAAATGGTGGACTAGTCGGGAATTGAACCCGAGTCCTAAAATAGTCTAATATTAACTTCTACATGTTTAGCAGAGTTGTAAAATTCACTCTTCTACAGCACAACTCCCGGAAAGCTATAAAAAAGCTTAGATCTTGAATGTCTCTTTTGATTCAGATCAATTCTCAAAAGATAAGTTGTCTGACTATGACCCTCTATAAACACTCAAGACAACTATGAGTGAACGAAGGCTCCTTATAAGTTAAACTTACGCTATTTTTGCGTAAGCAGGAGAATAATTATTATTATTTGCGTCTAAAAAATTTGAGCTTTTTAACGAGGCTCAGTCGTACATGCTATTAATACCGAACTACTCCAGTCGAAACCAAGTCTAGCCCATTTTAATTAGAATAGAATTTTATCTAAATAATATTTTTTAATCAAGGGTAGGGCAGTAAAATAGTTTGTAAACTTTAATAGGGGTATTTAAGTTTATATATAAATATGACTATTGATATAGTTAAAAAGCTTGCTATTTAGTCATAAATAGTATATAATCCACATATATAGTCATAAGGAATTGATGTGGATAATGTGGATAATTTAGAATTAGTAAAAGAAACTTTAGAAAGAAGAGGTGTAACTCAGACAAAACTAGCTGAATTGCTAGGTGTAAACCTAACTACTGTTAATAATTGGTTTAGAAGAGATAGTATTCCTCCTAAGTATATGGACAACATAGCGATGTTATTTAATATCAAGATAAAGCTATCTAAGGAGCATACAGCTAATATAGATACATATGAAGAATTAAATATACAGACAATCAATAATATTATTAGTGTTAAGCATATTGATGATAATAAAAATGTGATTTTTTCTATAGATAAATCACTTATAGGACTAAAAGAGATAAACAATATTAGATTTAATACCATACAATCCACAACTAAAAGAGTAGATATTATAGATAAATTAGTGGATAATTATTGTGGAGATGGTGTGTATTATATAAAATACCCACATGGTGTAATTCCAAAGCAAATTTCATATAATTTTAGTAAAAATAACTATAGTGTTTGTGATATTTCTAATTCCACTTCAATTTTTGAAGTGGATCATTTTAATAATAATATTAGTGGAAAGGTAATTGTAAGAATAGAAGTTGTTTAAATGTGACCCATTATTTTATCTAGAGTATATTGCATATCTTCATCTAAATCCATTTTGTCCATCATCCAATTTATATATTGCATATCTTTATCACATACTTCTTCTATCTTTTGATCTTTATATTTACCAAATTTGAATGTTTCTATCATTACAGGTGTCTTTGTAAGCTCGTGTAACTTTTCCATAGGATTAACACCTGGATATACTTCTCTTACCTTTGCTACAAGCTTGGATAAGAATAGTTTCATTACAAGTACATCACCAATAGCATCATGTGCTTTTATAGTTATATCATGCTTATTTGCTTCTGCTTGCTCATCTTTAAACAAATCCATTGAATATCTAAAGTATTGAAGCCTATGGTATGGAGAATCTTTAAACAGATGCTTAGCACATCTTAGAGTATCTATTAATTTAGTTTGATTCTCAAAACCTTCTTTTTTAATCATTCCTAGATCAAAAGGCATATTATGTGCAATTAAAAAATTTTCACTATTATTTAATTGTTGAAGCGTATTATAAAACTTTGTTTCAATAAACTTTGGTTTATTTTCAATTTTATCAGGAGTAATTCCATGTACTTCCATAGCTTCAATTGCAATAGTAACATCTGTACTACATAATTCATCATACTTTTCTACATTTCCTTTGCTATCCAATATCATAGCACCTACTTGAATGATTCTATCTGTTTCACCTGTACCTGTTGTTTCTGTATCAAATAAAATATATTTTGCCATATTTACTTTCCTTTTTTCTGTCTTTTAGCATTTTTAGATATAATACAAAAAATTAGATAAATAATAGGAAGTATTAAAGATATGGTACAAACAATAAATTTAAAAAAAGCTTTTGGTGCGAGAGTTTTATTTCAAGATATAAATTTAAAATTAGATGCTGGTAAGAGATATGGTTTAATCGGAGCAAATGGTGCAGGTAAAACTACATTTTTAAAAATGCTTATAGGTGAAGAAGATATTAGTGAAGGTGAAGTTCAATTTGCTGGTGGTAAAAGAGTAGGTTCATTATCTCAGAATCAATTTGCTTATGAAGATTTTACTTTATTAGATGCAGTTTTAATTGGAAACAAAAGACTTTATGATGCAATTAAAGAAAAAGAAGCATTATATATGGAAGAATACACAGATGCTATTGGTGATAGATTAGGTGAATTAGAGATGATTTGTTGTGAAGAAGATCCAACTTATGAATATGATGTAAAAATTACAAAAATTCTTGAATCTCTTGGTTTCCCAGCATCTCAACAAAATGATTTAATGAGTACAATTACTGGTGGTGATAAGTTCAAAGTATTATTAGCACAAGTATTATTTCCAAAACCAGATATCTTATTCTTAGATGAGCCTACGAATAACCTTGATATTGTTACTATTGCTTGGCTTGAAAACCAATTACAACACCATGATGGTACTATGGTAGTTATTTCACATGATAGACACTTCTTAAATGCAGTATGTACAAATATCTTAGATGTTGACTTTAAACAAATTAGAGAATTTACAGGTAATTATGATGATTGGTATATTGCATCTACAGTTATTGCAAAACAAGCTGATGTAGATAGAAGTAAAAAACTTAAAGAAAAAGCAGATCTTGAAGACTTCGTAAGAAGATTCTCTGCAAATGCTTCTAAAGCAAAACAAGCAACTTCTAGACAAAAACAACTTGATAAATTAGATATTGATGCTATTAAAGTTAGTTCAAGAAGAGATCCATCAATTGTATTTAAGCAAGAGAAAGCAATTAGTAAAGAAATTTTAGAAATCAAAAATATATCTAAATCATATGATGGTGAAGTTGTATTAAATGATATCTCATTTATGATGGAAAAGGGTGATAAGATTGCACTTATTGGATCAAATGGAGCTGGTAAAACAACTTTATGTGAAATCCTTATGGAAAATATAAAACCAGACTCAGGTGAAGTAAAATGGGGTGCTACAGCACAATTAAGTTACTTCCCACAAAACACAACTGACCTTATTAAAGGGGATATAACATTATACAATTGGCTAAGAGATTTCGATAGAGATGCTGATATTGGTGAGATTAGAAACTGTCTAGGTAGAATGCTATTTAATGGTCAAGAGCAAGAAAAATCTGTTGTAAGTTGTTCTGGTGGTGAAAAACACAGAATGATGCTTAGTAAGATTATGCTTGAGCAAAGAAACTTCTTAGTATTAGATGAACCAACAAATCACCTTGACCTTGAAGCTATTATTGCACTTGGTGAAGCATTAAGAGAATTTGAAGGTCATTGTATCTGTGTATCTCACGATAGAGAGTTACTAGATGCATATGCAAATAGAATTATTGAGATACAAGAAGATGGTTCTGTTATTGATTTCTCTGGAAATTATGAAGAGTTCTTAGAGATGAAAGAATCAAAAAAATAATATAATGGCTTTATCAAACAATGATCTAATGCAAGAGGACTTGAAATATATATTTCATCCATGTACGCAAATGAAAGATCATGAAAAGCTCCCTTTAATACCTATACAAAAAGGAAAGGGTGCTTATATTTATGACTATGATGGTGGTAAATACCTAGATTGTATTAGCTCATGGTGGGTGAATCTATTTGGTCATAGTAATAAATATATTAATAAAAAGCTACATAAACAATCAAAAAAATTAGAGCATGTAATATTCGCTGGTTTCACACATAAACCAGCAATTAAACTAGCTCGTAGACTTGTAAATATTACACCTAAACCACTTCAAAAAGTTTTCTTTGCTGATAATGGATCTAGTGCTGTTGAAATATCTTTAAAAATGGCTTTTCAATATTTTAAAAATAAAGGTGAAAGTCGTCCTTTATTTATATCTCTTACAAATAGCTATCATGGTGAAACTATGGGAGCATTGGCTGTAAGTGATACTGGACTTTATAAAGATATTTATACTGATATCTTATTGAAAACTATCCAAGCTAAATCTCCAGCAATTTTTGATGAGCAAGAAGCCTTAAATGACATGGAATCTAAATTAAAAGAGTATGAAGGTAAAGTTTCATCTATAATAGTTGAACCTCTAATTCAATGTGCTGGTTCTATGAAAATGTATAAACCATCTTATTTAGTTTCATTACGAAAATTATGTGATAAATATGGTGTATTTTTAATTGCAGATGAAGTTGCAGTTGGATTTGGACGAACAGGAACTATGTTTGCAGTAGAGCAAGCTAATATATCTCCAGACTTCTTATGTCTATCAAAAGGGATTACTGCAGGATATTTACCTCTTTCTGTAGTATTGTTTACAGATGATATCTATAATGCATTTTATTGTGATTATAATGAAGGTAAATCATTTTTAGACTCACATTCATATACTGGAAATACTTTAGCTTGTGCAGTTGCAAATGCTTCATTAGATATATTTGAAAAAGATAATGTAATTGAAGAAAATCAAATCAAAATTGATTTAATGAAAGATTTAACACAAAAGTTTAAATCTCTTGATAATGTTTTAGAAGTAAGACAAACTGGTATGATTTGTACTATTGAGTTAAAAGGTTATAAATCAGAAGATAGAATTGGATTAAAAATATTCCAAGAAGCTTTAAAGCATGGGGTGTATATACGACCATTAGGTCATATAATATATTTCATGCCTCCTTATATCTTTACAAAAAAACAAATAAAGAAAATGATAGATACAACTTATAAGGTTGTATCTAGTCTTTAGATATAAATAGTATCTAAAATTCCATCTACAAATTCATCTGGACTAAATGAAATTAAATCTTCAGCTTTTTCTCCAACGCCTATATAAAAGATTGGTAGTTCAAGCTGATTAGATATTGAAAATAATGCCCCACCTTTTGCAGTACCATCAAGTTTAGTTACGATAATACCATCTATACCAACGATATCATGAAATGCTTTTGCTTGTGCAACTGCTGTACTACCTTGCGTACCATCAAGAATCATTAGTTTTTGATGTGGTGCGCCTTCTTTTGCTTTATTACATACCTTTACAATCTTTTCTAATTCTTTATTTAGATTTACTTGTGTTTGTAATCTTCCTGCTGTATCAATGATTACATGGTCTATATCTTTAGCTACTGCAGAAGATATAGCATCAAATGCAACTGCACTTGAATCATGACCTTGTTTAGTTTTTACAATAGGTACACCTATTTTATCTGCCCAAATTGAAAGCTGTTCTATTGCTGCAGCTCTAAATGTATCACCAGCACCAAGAAGTACCGTAGATCCATTTGATTTATACATTGTTGCTAATTTTGCAATAGTTGTTGTTTTTCCTGCACCGTTAACCCCAATTACTAATTCTACAAATGGTTTTGGTATATTTGATGTGTCAACTTCAGGAGCATGTTCAAATAGCATCACAAGTCTATGTCTAAGTTCTGATCTTTTAATTTGCTCAGGAAGTCCATCCATTGCTTTTTCTATAATTTCATATTCAATATCAGATTCTATTAGCATCTCTTCTATTGTTTCAAAGTCAATTTTTTCTTGTTTTTTAGGAACTACAGACTTGAAGTTTTCAAATGTTTTAGAAAAAGCTTTTGCAAAGATACTTTTCTTTTCTTCGACTACTGGAGTTTGTACTTCTTCTTTAGGCTCTACTAAATCTTTTGAGTCTTGTTTTACAATAGTTTCTTCTTGAACTACTTCTTCTATCTCTTCTTTTTTATTTCTTTTAAAAATACCAAACATTATTTTTCCTATTTCTTTAAAGCTCGTTTAATATCAGATGCAAGCATCTCTTCTGGTACTATACCTACATATTTTTGAATTATTTTACCATCTAGATTAATTAAAAACATAGTTGGAATACTTTTAACATTTCCTATAATACTAGCTAGGTTTTGGTTTTTTTGATCATTTGTAATAGTGTATTTAATGCTATATTCGTTTATAAAATCTTGAACTTCACTATTTGGTTTATTATTTTCAAGTAATATTCCAACAATCTCAAATTGATCTTTATATTTTGTATATAAATTATTTAAATGTGGTATTTCTGCTTTACAAGGAGGACACCATGTAGCAAAGAAGTCTAAAAGTATAATCTTTTCATTATATCCTTCTACACTCCATGTTTCATTGTCTTTAATAATTTTAATTGTTTCATTGTTAGTTGTTTTTAATTTAAAACTTGTATTTTTTGTATCTTGTTTAATAGTTTTATTAATTACTTCAGGTACCTTTTCATCAGTAGTATTACTTTCTTTTGAATCACAAGCACTAAATACTAATGCAAATACTAATGCAACTAAACTAAATTTTAAATTCAATTATAATCCCTTATTTCTTTAATAAACTACTAATATCATTGTGTAGTTGTTGTTCTGGTACCATACCAACATATGGTTTTACAAATTGTCCATCTTGATTAAAAAGTATCATAAATGGTATTGAACCCATTGGATTTAATGAACTAAGCCCTGAAAAGATTTGATTATTTACATTACCTCTTGTTACAGGATATTTAATATTATAATCTTTTATGAATTTAGCTAGTTTTTCTTTTGAATTAATTGTACCATCTCTATTTCCAATATCAAGTCCTAGTATCTCAACTTTATCTTTAAATTGAGTTCTTATTGTATTTAAGTGCGGTATTGATCTTTTACAAGGAGGACACCATGTAGCAAAAAAGTCTAATAAAATTACTTTATTTTCATTACCTTCAAAATTCCATTTTTGATTATTTATAGTTATATTAAATTTTTTATCATCATATGTTTTTAAATTAAATACTATTTTGTCTGCATCGTCTTTTGTATTCGCTTTAACTTCTTTTTTTACAGTTTCTTTTTCTTTTGTAAATGTTTCATCTGATATTGTCTCTTTAGACTCGCAGCCTTGTACTAGTATAATAAAAATTAATAGAAATAATGTACTTTTAAACTTCATTTATAATTCCTTTAGTTAAAATATATATTGGTATTATACCAGCTAAGACTTAAAGGATTTAAAGTCAAAAATAAATTTAGAATAGAATCTCTTAATAGATTAAAAAATAGTATAAATATTAGAACATTATCAAAAGATAAAAGAATCTGTGTAAGCTTATTAAAGCAAATAGATAAATTTAAACCAAAAAATATATTACTTTATATCCCTATGGATATGGAGGTAAATGTATTACCAATTATAAATGAATTAAGAAAGAAAAATAATATAAATGTGTATGTACCATTTATGGTTGGGGAGAGTTTTAGACCTGTTAAATTTAGATTACCACTACGAAGAGGTAAGTTTAATATTAAAGAGCCTAAAAATTCTTTTTTGAAAGTAAATATAGACATGGCTATTGTACCTGTAGTAGGTATTGATGGTATTGATAAAAGAATTGGTTTTGGAAAAGGGATGTATGATAGATACTATGCATCTTTGAATCATAAACCATATACTATATTTACTCAGCGTGTATTATGTAAAACAACTGAAATATTATCAGATGATTACGATATACAAGCAGATGATATCATTACTAATTAAGAGATTTTCATAAAAATAGAAGGAAATCAATATGGGAATAGAAGTAATAATCTTTAGTACACTTGCTGCAATGATTGCTTCAGCTATTAGTTTTTATGTATCAAAAAAACTAAATGATGCTAAATTTGATATATACATTGAGCAAGCTAGGGCAAAATCAATTGCAATAGAGCATGAAGCAAAAGTAATATTGAATGATGCTAAAATTAAGGCAAAAGAAGTATATGAAACAGAGTATCGTCATGCAAAAAAAGATTATGATGATATGTTTGATAAAATTAAAAGAAAAGAAGATGAACTAGATAGACATCTTGCATCTGAATTAAAAACTATCAAAGAAGAACATCATTTATTAGATAATCATAAAACTGAGATTAAAGCATTAAGAGATGGACTAAAAGCACAAGAAAAAACTTATAAACATAAGATTAATAGAGCTATAAAAGTATTAGAAAACTCAAGTGGTCTTACAAAAGATGAAGCAAAAAAATTAATGCTTGCAAAAGTTAAAGATGAATCAAAAGCTGAAGTAGCTTCGATTTTTAGAAAAGAATATAAAACAGCACAAAAAAGACAAAAAGATGAAATATTAAATATTCTTGCAGTTGCTACATCAAGATATGCTGGAGAATTTGCAGCAGAGAGATTATCTACAGCACTTAAATTACCTGATGCAGATACAAAGGGTAAGATTATTGGTAAAGAAGGTAGAAACATTAAAGCACTAGAGATGTATTTGGGTGTTGATATAATTATCGATGATACGCCAGATCAAATTACACTAAGTAGTTTTAATCTATATAGAAGAGCGATAGCTACAAAATCAATTAATATATTAATTGAAGATGGTAGAATTCAACCAGCTAGAATAGAAGAGGTATGTCAAAAAGTTAAAAATGAATTTGATGACAATATTTTAAAAGAGGGTGAAGACACTATATTAGATCTTGGAATAAAAGATATGCATACTGATCTACTTAGTCTTGTAGGACGACTTAGATATAGAGCTAGTTATGGTCAAAATGCCTTAGCTCACACTTTAGAAGTTGCAAATCTTGCTGGTCTAATTGCTGGACAACTTGGTGGTAATCCTGTATTAGCACGAAGAGCTGGTATGATGCATGATATTGGTAAGTCTTTAACACACGAAGTAAAAGGTTCTCATGTAGATATTGGTGCTGATTTATGTCGTAGATATAATGAACCAGATGAAGTAATAAATGCTATTTATGCTCATCATGGGCATGAAGAAGCTACATCAATTGAATCTGCTGCAGTTTGTGCTGCTGATGCACTTAGTGCTGCTAGACCAGGTGCTAGAAGAGAAGTTTTAGAAAGCTTTTTAAAAAGAGTAGAAGAGATTGAAAGTATTTGTACTAGTAATACTGGTGTTATAAATGCTTATGCAATTAATGCAGGAAGAGAAGTTAGAGTAATAGTCAAAGCTGAACTTATAAATGATGATGAATCAATTCTTCTTGCATCAAATATTGCTAGTGAAATAGAAGCTAAGGTAAAGTATCCTGGCGAAATTAAAGTAAGTGTAATAAGAGAGTTAAGAACAACTCAATATGCACGATAATAAATAATAAGGAATATAAATAAATGGCAAAAAAACAAAAACCAGTTACAAAAATAATTGCAGGTAAATATAAAGGTAAAATATTAGATTTACCTGATTTAGATGTAACTAGAAGTTCAAAATCGATTCTAAAAGAATCATTTTTCAATGTTGTGCAATACGATGTAATTGATACAATATTTATAGAAGCATTTGGTGGAAGTGGATCAATTGGTCTTGAAGCTATAAGTAGAGGTGCAGCACAAGCACATTTTATAGAAATTGATAATAAATCATATCGAACACTACAAAGTAATTGTCAAAAAGTACAGCCAGAGTCTTGTACTACAGTATTTGGTGATACATTTAAAAAATTACCAGAAGTTTTAACACATTATAAAAATTCTAAATCACCAATTATTTTATATATTGATCCTCCATTTGATTTTAGAGAAGATATGGAAGATATATATGCTGATTGTTTTGATATGGTTGAAGCCATTGAAAATGACAATATTCAGTTAGTAACATTTGAATATGCAACAGGTCTTGAAATGCCTCATAAATTAGGTAAATTTACATTATTTAAAACAAAGAAATTTGGTAAGAGTTCACTTTCTTACTATCATATAGAAGAAGAATAGCCATTTAATGACACTTTATAAATTTGCAATAATGCTTTTAATATTTACAATTTCTATTGTATTTTTATTACCATTAGTTTATACAGTGTCTCCTTTTACTCTAAATCCAAATAGTATTTTAATAGCGCCATCATTTGAGCATATTATGGGTACAGATAGACTTGGTCGTGATATATTTGCTAGAATACTAGAAGGTGGTCAAACATCTTTAATTATAGGCTTTATAAGTGCGTTAATATCATCATTTATAGGATTGTTTGTAGGTATTAATGCTGGATACTTTAAAGGTAAAGTTGATAAGACTACTACTATAGTCATTGATCTATTTTTAACTTTCCCAACATTTTTTTTATTACTAGCACTTATCTCTTATATGAATGCATCTATTTGGATTTTAATTATAGTTATATCTATTACAGGGTGGATGGGAATGGCAAGACTTATACGAAGTGAAGCATTTGCTATTACAAATAAGCCATTTATTAAAATACTTAAACTAGCTAATGTAAACTCATTTAAAATTATGTATAAATATTATACTCCATTATTAGCACCTATTTTCTTAATTTCATTTACATTTTCTGTTGGTGGTGCTATATTAGCAGAATCTGGACTTAGCTTTTTAGGTTTAGGAATAAATCCTCCTCAAATGAGCTGGGGTAGTTTATTAAGCGGGGGAAAAGAAGTAATGGATATAGCTTGGTGGGTTAGTTTCTTCCCTGGATTATTTATATTTATCATTACTTTTTGTTTAATGCAAATATCTGACAAATTACAATCAAAAGCAAATACTAAAGAGATAAATTAATAAGCTATGTGGAAAGATTTTGTAGATAATTTAATATATAATACACTTAATCTTGATGGACACTTTGCTGATGCACTAAATTTTTTCATATATGATACTATTAAGATATGGTTTTTACTTATTTCAATTATATTTGTAGTTTCATATCTTCGAACACACTTTAATACAGAATATGTAAGAGCATATTTACAAAACAAATCACAATTTACAGGAAATGTATTAGCTGCACTATTTGGAATTATTACACCATTTTGCTCATGTAGTGCTATTCCGTTGTTCTTAGGATTTATTCAAGCTAGAATACCTATTGGTGTGACATTTTCTTTTTTAATTTCAAGCCCATTAAACAATGAAATTGCTATTGCATTATTATTTGGTATATTCGGATGGAAAGTTACAGCTATTTATATTGGTTTTGGATTACTTATAGCAATTTTTGGTGGGTATTTTATTGGAAAGATGAATATGGAAAAATATATTTTAATGGATGTTAAGCCTATGGAAGGTGAATTAGATGAAGTGAAAATATCTTTAACATTTAGACAAAGATCTAGAGAAGCATGGGAATATACTGTAGATATATTTAAAAAGATTTATATATATGTAATGATAGGGGTAGGTATTGGAGCATTTATTCATGGATATATTCCATCTGATTTCATAGCATCATATGCAGGTGCAAATAATCCATTTGCCGTAATAATTGCTGTACTTATGGGAATACCTATGTATTCAAATGCAGCTGGTGTTATGCCTTTAGTTGAAGTACTTACTTCAAAAGGTATGCTTTTAGGAACTGCATTATCATTTATGATGGCAGTAACAGCTTTAAGTTTACCAGAGGCAATGATACTAAAAAAGATTTTACATGTTAAATTAATAACATTATTTTTTGGAATTGTTGGTTTTGGAATAATATGTATAGGATATATATTTAACACAATATTATAAAAAAGGGAAAAGATGAAAATAGAAATTTTAGGTACAAGTTGTGCTAAATGTAAACAATTGGAAGAAAATGCTAAATTAGCAATAGCTAAAATTGGTGGATTTCATAGTATTGAAAAAATTGATGATATTATGAAAATTATGGAATATAATGTAGTTAGTACACCTGGACTTGTAGTAGATGGCAAAGTATTAAGTACAGGAAAACTTCTCAATCCACAAGAGATTATTGATTTAATTCAATAATAAAATCTAAGCATATATAAACCACTGCTTAGATACAATCACGAAAATATAATATATCAAAAGGAACAATATGGCACTTTTTACATGTGGACATAAAATACCAGATAGTGATTCTATCATTGGTGCAATTGCAATGGCATACTTACAAGAAAAACTTGGAAATGAAGCAATTGCTGCAAGACAAGGTGAGATTAATCCTGAATCTCAATATATACTTGATAAATTCAATTTAGAAGCACCTATATTTAAAGATTCTTATGCCGGTGAAGATATATTTTTAGTTGATTATAATAACTATACAGAAGCTCCTGAAGACTTAAAAGAAGCAAATATTGTTGGTATTGCTGATCATCATAAATTAGGTGGATTAATTACTTCTGGACCTTTAGATGTATGGATTAGAGCTGTAGGGTGTTCAAATACTGTTATTAAAGAGATGTTTGATTATTATGAAGTTGAAATTCCTAAAAATATAGCTGGAGCTATGATGTGTGCAATTTTAAGTGATACAGTAATCTTTAAGTCACCAACATGTACAAAAGTAGATACAAAAATTTGTAAAGAATTAGCAGATATTGCAGGTATTGAAGATTATAAAGGAATTGGCCTTGAGATGTTTAAAGTAAAATCTCAAGTTGAAGGTGTTCCTATGCGTAATCTTGTACAAAGAGATTTTAAAGCATTTGATATGAATGGAACAAAAGTAGGAATAGGGCAATTAGAAGTTGTTGATTTATCTATCTTTGATAACATGAAAAATGATTTAATTGCTGATATAGCTTCTTTAAAAGAAGAAGAAGGTTTTGATACAGTTCTTTTACTTTTAACTGATATTATGGCTATGGGTTCACAAATCCTTGTAGCAACTAATTCTTTAGATATTGTAGAAAAATCTTGGGATGTTAAAGTTGAAAATGATCAATTCTGGTTGGATGGATGTCTAAGTAGAAAAAAACAAGTAGTTCCTTTCTTAGAACCATCTTTTAAGTAGGGATTGTTTAAACAATCTCTTTTGGGATACTAGGCTTTAAAGAAGTTAGTATCTCATAATATATAGTATTATGTATTTTTGATAATTCTTTTACATCATCAAACAAACATACCTCATCATCTTGACAATCTAATGTTAAATTATCCATAGATACTCTCCCTAACAATTTAAAACCATCTTTTGTAATGAATTTATCATGATGTTCTCCAACTCTTAAGAATCCATCACCATATCCAATATCATAAGTTCCAATTTCCATATCTTCTTTTGCTATGTATGAACCACCATATCCAATTGCTTGGTTATTTTTTAGAGTTCTTGAAGACATTTTTTGAGTCCATAGAGATAAAATAGGTTTAAGTGCTATATTTTTACATAAGTCAAACTTATACATATATCCATATGCCGCCAAACCTATTCTACATAGGTCTTCATCGAAATTATTGTCTCTAAATAGTGCATTTGAGTTAGCACTATGGAAGTTTGGCACGTCTATATTAAGTTGTTCACATATTGATATAGCTTTAAGCTTTATATCCTTAAAAATAGCCTTTTGCCAAAAAAATTCACTGCTTAAAGTATCGGCACTTCTATGATGAGTGAATATTCCAGTTAAATTTAGATTATTGCTGTATATACTATGAATAGCTACTTCCAGCTCTTTTGGATCTATTCCATTTCTATGCATACCAGTATCAATTTTAAGGTGGACGTTACTGTTTATAGGTAGTTGCTTAATTTCGCACATATCATTAACTGTGATGTGAAAGTTATGTGAATAAGTCATGTTTTGAGAAACTTTAAGAATTAAAATCTCATCAAATAAGTTTTTTATTTTATTAGCTTCTTCAACGTCCTGAACTACAGCTTTTCTTATTCCAAATTCATTTGCAAGTTGTGAAATTTCTTTTAATCCGTGACCATATGCATTATCTTTTAAAACTATTGCAATTTTATCTTTTGATCCTGCTTGTTTTGAACAAAGTTCAAGATTATGAAAGAAATTTGATTTATTTAATAGAATTTTTGCCAATTATTTATCCATATCTTTGAAGTGATTATATATAAGGATACTATCTTTTTCATTTAATACCTCTTTGAGTTGATCAACACTTGAATTTTTTACCAATTCAAAAGTACCAAAATAATTTAATAATTTTGTTACCTTTGCTTTTCCTATACCTTTGATATCTAAAAGCGATATTTGCTTATCTTCTTTTCTTTTTTGTTTTTTATGGAAGTTTATAGCAGATCTATGTGCTTCATCTCTTAGTCTTTGACAAAACTGTAATCTTTTATCACTAGTTGATAATTTAAATATATCATCAAGCGTATATAGTATATCTTTTGCACTACCTTTTGCACGATGAGCTTTTGCATCTACTTTTTCTTTTGATATAGCTACCATATCAATATTTACTCCAACACTTTGACAAATATCATTTGCTAATTTTAAAAGTGTAAGACCACCATCTATGACCCACATATCAGGTGGTGGATTTTGTTCAAACTTTTCAACTCTTCTTGTAAGGAGTTCTCTCATCTGAGCATATTCATCTTTTTGTTCAAGATTATACAGTCTATAGTCATCTTTTGTAAAATTATTATCATCCCAAACTATCATAGCACCAACTGTAGCTTGTCCCATCATATGTGAGTTATCAAAACATTCAAACCTTTTTGCTTCACTCTCAAAGCTAAATAGTTTTTTAATATCATCATATAAAGTGATTTTTGTATCTTTTTGTAACTTAAGTAATTCATCACAGTTTTTAAAGGCTACATCTAATAGCTGTTTTTTAATACCAATCTTTGGAATAGATAGTTTAACTTTCATACTGTATTTAGAAGATATAAAAGCTTCTATATCTTCAATCTCTTCTAAAGTATCACCTATTAGTATATTTTTTGGTACAAATGGTAAATCAGATGAATAGTAGTTTACTAATGCACTTTTGTATATCTCATCCAACTCTTGCATATCTTGGCTAATATTTATATAGTTGTGATTTGTAGAAATAAGTTTACCACCTCTTATAAACATCCTAATCACAACTGCTTTTGATACACCTAATTTAACAGTAAATAGGTCATAGTCTTCATCTTTTGCAAAATCTAATGTAGATTGTACTTGAGACTTTTCTATAGTTTTTATCCTATCTCTTAAATCCATAGCTTCTTCAAATCTCATTTTTGTACTTAAACTAATCATCTTATCTTGTAGCTTTGAAAGTAGTGTAGTTTTGTTTTGTAAAAATCCTATAGCTTCATCTAATAGCTTTTTGTATTCATCTTTTGATACTTTACCTTCACATGGAGCTAAACACTTCTCCATCTGATAAAATAGACAGGCTTTCCCAGCTTTTATACATGATTTCTTTTGTACAAGAGGTAAAATCTCATATATGCTATCTAGCATATCTCTAGCACCTGTACTATATGGACCAAAGTATTTAATACCTTTTCCTTTTAATACTTTTCTTGTAATGTCAAGTCTTGGAAAATCTTCAGAATAATCAATATAAATATATGGATATGTTTTATCATCCCTTAACAATATATTGTATTTTGGTTTGAGCTGTTTAATAAGTGAATTTTCTAAAATTAAAGCATCATTTTCATTATCTACAACAATATATTCTAAAGACTGAACTTCACTAATCATCTTATAAATACGAGGCCCAAGTTTATCAGCTGGTGCTAAAGTAGGAGTAAATTTAAAATAGCTTTTTACTCTATTTTTAAGTACCTTTGCTTTACCTATATATAAAAGCTTTCCATCTTTGTCAAAGTATTGATACACTCCAGCAGAAGTAGGGAGTTGTTGTAGTTTTTCATCTAAATTCATATATTGGATTATATCTAATTGGCAATAAAAGTTATTAGATGACGAATTATTGATATTTTAATATAATATTTTCATAAAAACACCATTCTTAAGTTAACTTGGTTATAGTCATTTAATTATAGAAGTGTATTAATTTACAAGATAACATAAAGGACTTAATTATATGAATACAGATTTACAGGCTAATAGACCAGATATTATAACTACTGAGATTGAAACGATAAATTTCTATCGTAAGATGGATACAGAAGCGACTGTAGTTGAAATGATTGCAGGAAAATATGTTCTTGTTGAAGAATATTACAGCAATGGTTTACAAGTATTAGCTGAACTAAGAAAAAACCTTTTATTAAAATATCAAGACAAAACTCCTCAAGGTCAGCGAGATTATCGTAATGCATTTAAAAAAGCTTCTGATAGATTATTATTAAAAGTAAAAGAAAATAAACTAATTGTTAAAAAATGTCCTGATATTACTTGGTTAGAATTACTGTATCCAGATACTTCAGAATTTTATATACCATTTTCTGAGGTTCAAGATATGAGTAGCTCATGGCAGTCTTATAAAAAGGGAATTGAAGTTAAAACTTTAGATTTAAAGATCCATCCATTTTATGGCACATACTTTCCTACAAGATTTGATCATTTAAAATTATTTGATAAATACTTAACAAAATATGATGGTGAAAAAAATAACGTAATAGAAATTGGAGTAGGAAGTGGTGTTTTATTATTTCAATTACTTCAAAATGGTTTTAAAAATATATTTGCAAGTGATATTAATAAAAATTCAATTATTAGTGTATCCAAAGATAGTAAACTATTAGGGTTTGAAGATAAAATCACATTAAATCATGGTAATTTATTTGAAAATTGTGATGTTAAAGCTGATTTAATTGTATTTAATCCTCCTTGGATAGAAGCAAAACATAAATTAGTAGATTCGATTGATAAATCTAGGTATTTTGAAGAGGAACTATTTCCACAATTCTTCGAACAAGCACAAAAACACCTTTCTGAGAATGGAAAAATAGTTATATTATTTTCAAATCAAATTGAATTAGCCAATGAAGAAAGTACGCATCCAATAGTAAAAGAGTTACAAAAGAATAATCGTTTTAGAAAAGAACTACATCTAAAAAGAGATGTAAGAGCTTCATCAAGAAGAACAAAGCGTAGAGATTCTAAGGATAATGAAAAAGTTGAATTATGGGTTTTAGCACCTAAAACAAAAAAATAATTACACATCGTATAAAAAAGAGTTTTATAGTGCCTATTTATGATATTGTTTATATCAAAGGAAATCCATCTTCTGGCACACCTCTTTTACATGAAAAGATAAATCATTCTATTATAGAGCTTATAGAAGAATATAAATATATAAGTATTGATTCAGAGCATAAAAATTTATCCAATATACAAATACCAAAAGCAAAGATCTATATAGGTTTTTCAAGAGGTTCAAGATATTTAAAAAAACTTGATTCGTCTTCTTTAAAGATATCTATTGGTGGAATCTCTGGTTCTAAAATACATATTTTTAAAAATTCTAAAGACAATATATTGTTAGGTGATATCTCTATATCATCTATGCAAGCACATTTTGTAATTTCTAATGAAGACAAAATAAAAATAAAAGTACTTATTGATAACTTCTTAAAAGTAGGGTAGAAGTCGATATAATAAATAAAACAGTAGGAGGATATAATGGAATTTTTATCAATTATATATTTTGGAATGTTAATCTTTTGGATTTGGGCATTAGTAGATGTTTTAAAAAGTAAGTTTGATGGTGGAAATAAAATTGTATGGCTATTAGCTATATTATTTTTAAATATATTTGGTGCAATACTTTATGTAATCATAGGTAGAAAACACAAAGTTATTTAATATTTCTTATAAATAATCCAGAAAATATAAATAGTAAAGCTACTATTAGTATATATTCTGGTGTTTGATTAAATATAATCCACGACCAAAATATTGCAAATATAGGTATTAAGTAGGCAACTTGAGACATGAATTGAACACCTATTTTCTGTACAAGCTTTATTCTTAGTAGTGATGCAGTAGCTGTTGGTATGATAGCTAAGTATACTATGGATAAGAAACTCAGACTTAATATTTCTCCATTTGAATTATTTGGAAGTATGAATATAAATGGTATTAGAAATATAGTTGCAGTGATAAACATCCCACTTGATGTAACAAGTGTCGGTACAGAAGATATACTTCTTATCAAAAATCCAGATAGTATATATCCACATACTGCAAAAAGTAATGCTATTTTACCATATAAGCTATTTTGACTTCCAGCAAAGAAATCCTCACCAAATAATATAAAAACCCCTATAAAGCCAAATATAACCCCTATAAATTTAAATACAGTAAAGTTCTCATCTTTAGTAATGAAATGAGATAATACCAATGCAATAAATGGTCCAATTGCTAGCATAACTGATGCTGTACTTGCACTAATGTATTGTTGTCCCCATGGAATTAAGAAAAAAGGTATTGCATTATTTAGTGCTCCAAGAAGTAGTAAAATACTCCATATTTTAATATCTTTTGGAAATGATAATCTATTGATATATACAAATATTGTTAAAAACAAAGCAGATAAGCTTATTCTACCAAATGCTATTGCAAAAGGTGAAAAGTCTTTCAATGAATACTCAATAGCAACAAAGGCACTTCCCCAGATTGCAGAAAGTGTTATTAAATAAATATAATCTATGAGTTTTGGGGATTGTATATTTGACATTAATTAGGTGATTTTAAATTTATGAGAGCTTATCAAATAGTTCATCATCAAACCATTCGTTTATATCTTCTCTTAAGTTTTCTTTATTGGCTATGAGATCATCTCTTGTGGATATAAGGTCATCGTCTGTAAAACTACTTAAATTTGTTTCTATACCCATAAGTGTAAAAATCTCTTGGATTAATTCTTCTCTATTAATATTTTCAGTTTCCATTATATTAGCTTTCCTTATTAAATTTATTTAATATTTGTGATATATATAATTCCATTTTTTTAGAATTTACATCATCATCTTTTGAGATACAGCATCCACATGTATTACCTGCATCCGTTAATTCTTTGATATCTTCTATACTTTTTGCATCTGCAGAATCTATTGCGTGTACTATTTCACCAAGAGATACTTGATTGCAGTCACATACTATATGAGATTTACAAAATTTAGCCATATTTAGAATTATTTTCCTAAATGTTTTTTAATAATTTCATAAGCTTCATTTATATCTTGAAGCTTTGTATTTGCTTGATCTATTGTACTTTGGTCAGCACCTTGACCTGTAACAATATCAGGATGATACTTTCTTACTAGTGTTCTGTATTTTTTCTTAATAGACGAGAAGTCATCATCTTCTGAAGCTTCTAATATTGCATATGCATCTTCAAGTGTAGTTGCCTTATCTTGAGCTCTATTTTTATAGAATACTTCAAATTGATTAACCATATTTTCAAAATCAGCTCTTTTAATCTCAAGAGAGTTTGAAATATCTTCTGTAATCATAAGTTCTGTAGAAGAAAAATCACCATCAATAAATGCAAGGTTTAAAAGGTATTCCATAACTTTTAATCGTTTAGAATAATCTCTTTTTGTAAGTTTGTAATATTTAGTAGCAAGTTCTAGTGTGTTGTCAAAACTCTCTTTTTCTTTTGAATAAATTGCCTTTAATTGATCTCTAACTTCATCATTATTTATGAAGTGTGATGATATATCTGTAAAAGTATGTTTAAGTACTTCTGCTTCAAGTTCACACACAGAACCATCTGCTTTAGCAACCTTTGCCATTAGTGCTACAAGCAAGCCTGCTTCATGATCTTGGATATCTCCTTCAAACTTTTGTTTACTGTCTAGCTTAATATTATTATAATCTTCTGTTTTATAACCTCTAGCTATAAAATATAAAATAACTCCAACAAATAGCAATACAATCAATTTCATCAATAAATCCTTTTAATAATAGCAATAATTTTATCTAATTTTTGGTAATATACATCTTTATAAAAGATAATGTAAAATAGATAGGATGATAAATGTTTGGAATGGGATTTATGGAGATAATGTTAATTGCTATAATTGCGGTAATTGCATTAGGACCAGAAAAACTGCCTACTGCAATGGTTGATATGGCAAAGATGTTTAAGAAAATTAAAGGTGGCATCGATGATGCTAAATCAACTATTGATAATGAGTTGAATATTACTGAAATGAAAAGTGAAGCAGATAAATTAAAAGCTCAACTTTCTTATTCAACTGAGTCATTAAATGCAGGCTTAGATAACATCATGAATGATGACGATGATACTTCATCAGATGAAGAAGCACCTAAAAAGAAAAAGAAAAAAGTATCTTTCAAAGAAAAAGAAAAGAAAAAGTCTGAAGATGAGGATGTTTAATGTTTGAAAACCTTAAACCCCATATTGCAGATCTTAGAAAAAGACTTTCAATATCTCTTGCTGTATTAATAGTTGCGTTCTTTGCATGTTTTGCTGTATATGAACCAATCTTAAACTGGATGATGGTACCTGTAAATGCAGTACTTCCTGAAGGTACTTCTATGGTTGCAATTGAAGTACAAGAGACATTCTTCACAGCACTTAAAGTGGCATTTTTTAGTGGATTTATAATATCTTTACCAGTTATATTTTGGCAGTTTTGGTTATTTTTATCTCCTGGATTATATGCTAATGAAAAAAAATTCATTATTCCATTTGTATTTTTTGCTACATTAATGTTTTTAATTGGATCTAGCTTTGCATACTATATCGTTGTACCTATTGGTTTTGATTTCTTAATCAATTTTGGTAATACCGTTGTTAGTGTAATGCCAAGTATTGGTAAATATGTAGGATTCTTTACAAAACTATTATTTGGTTTTGGTATTGCATTTGAGCTACCTGTAATTACATTTTTCTTGGCAACAATAGGAATTTTAAATGATAAAATGATGAAAGACTTCTTTAAATATGCAATTGTACTTATATTTATTTTATCTGCACTTTTAACTCCACCAGATGTATTAACACAATTTTTAATGTCTGGTCCATTAATTATACTTTATGGTATATCTATTATGATAGCTAAGGCAATCAACCCTCATAAAGAAGAAGACGAAGATGAAAGTGAAGAGGATTAATCCTTCACTTACATCAAGCTATGATTTCAACCTTCCACAGGAACTCATAGCAAATCATCCTGTATCACCTGCTGATGCAGCAAAATTATTAATTTATAATAGATCTACAAATACTATTACTCATGAAATTTTTAAAAACATAATAAACTATTTACCACAAAATACTTCTATATTTTTAAATGACACTAAAGTAATTAAAGCTAGAATTTTTGGTAAAAAAGATACTGGTGGTAAAGTTGAATTACTTTTAAATAAACACCTTCCAAATAATGATACATACCTTGTATATATTAAAGGTAAAGTACATGTAGGAACAAAGCTATACTTTGAGCAAGACCTTGAAGCTGAAGTTGTTGAACTTGTAGAAGATGATGGAAGTAGGGTTGTAAAATTTACACAAAACAATAATCACATCCCTTTTCAAGTATTAATAGAAATATTAAATGATATTGGGCATATTCCATTACCTGTATATATTAATAGAGAAGATGAGAAGTGCGATGAAACTGATTATCAAACACTATTTGCTAAAAATTATGGTGCAGTTGCAGCTCCTACTGCATCTTTACACTTCACTGAAGAACTTCTTGACGAATTAAAAGATAAATTTGAAACAAATTATCTTACACTTCATGTTGGAGCAGGTACATTCAAACCTGTAGATGTTGAGGATATTACAAAACATAATATGCATAGTGAATATTATGATATACCACAGAAAACACAAGAAGCATTAAATAACAATTCAACAAAAAAATTAGCAGTAGGGACTACAGCTACTAGAACACTTGAATATTATACTAGAACTAAAAAAGTATCAGGAGAATGTGATCTTTTTTTAAATCCAGATAATCAACCACAAATTGTTGATATACTTTTAACTAATTTTCATTTACCAAAATCAACTCTAATAATGCTCGTGGCATCATTTGTAGGGCTAGAAAAAACTTTAGAATTGTATGAAGAAGCTATCAAAAATGAATATAGATTTTATTCATATGGCGATGCAATGTTAATAATATAAAAGGCTTAATATGAATAATGTATATATACTAAGTGACAAAAAAGTAGAAGGTGCAATTAATCTTCCTGTATTTGAAATAGAATTTATTCCACAAGATATTGACTTAAAAAGTTATGATGCTATTATATTTACATCAAAAAATGGTATTTATTCTATAGATAGTTTTAATAAAGATTGGAAAGATATACCATCATATGCTATTGCACCACTGACTGCTGAAGTAATAAAAAGTCAAGGTGGAAATCTTGTATATACATCAACACAATCTTATGGAGATGATTTTGCACAAGAACTAATACCTATTTTAAAAGGTAAAAAGTGTATATTTTTAAGAGCCAAAAAAGTATTATCAAGACTTGATAGTATATTAAGAGAAAATGATATAGATTTGGTTGATATTACTATTTATAAAACTGTATTAAAAAAAGATATTAATAAGTCATATCAACCTCCAAAAAACTCAACAATTGTATTTTCATCACCATCTACAATTGATGGTTTTTTTAAACATTTTACTTGGGATGAAAGCTATAAAGCCGTTGCTATTGGTAAAGTTACAGCAGCACATCTTCCATCATATATTTATTGTCAGGTTGCACCAAAACCATCACTTCCTGGTTGCGTTGAATTTGCAAAAAATCTAGGCAATAATTAATTAAAAATTAGTTAAAATATCGTTATCTAAGTGGTACGGGATTTCTATAATTTGCGGTCCGATACTCTATTTTTGTTAATGATGTAATTACTATGGTGTGTAGAATCTCTAGTTAGATACTCCTAAAATAGTATTCTCATGACAGTTGCTGGCTTTTGTGGGCCATCGTATTTAGTTAACGGCCACTTGGTAAGTTTGATATTTATTAAGTTTTACTTACTAAAATTTTATAAATAACATATACAAACAATTAAAGGAATTTTATGAATATATTAATATTAGGTTCGGGTGGAAGAGAATACTCAATTGGTTTAGCAATATCAAAAGAACAAGAGCAACACAATATCACTTTTTGTCCAGGTAATGGAGCAACTGATAATATTGGTTCAAATATTAATATCAAAGATTATAATGAATTAGCTGTTTGGGCAAAAGAAAATGAAATTGACCTTACAATTGTAGGTCCTGAAGCTCCACTTGTAGATGGTGTAGTAGATATATTTAAAGAAAATGGCTTAACTATTTTTGGACCAAGTGCAAAAGCAGCTCAACTTGAAGGTTCTAAAGTATATATGAAAAATATACTGAAAAAATATAATATTCCAACTGCAGCATTTGTAGAAACTTCATCACAAGAGGAAGCAAATAATTTCATTGACTTACAAACTACATTACCAATCGTTGTAAAAGCAGATGGTCTTTGTGGTGGTAAGGGTGTAATAATTGCTACTAGCAAAGATGAAGCTAAGGAAGCTGTTAAAGATATGCTAAGTGGTGAAAGCTTTGGAGATGCTGGAAATGCTGTAATTGTTGAAGAATTCTTAGATGGTTATGAATTATCTGTATTTGCAATTTGTGATGGTGATAATTATGTAGTTTTACCTGCAGCTCAAGATCATAAAAGAATAGGGGACGGTGATACTGGTCCAAATACTGGAGGAATGGGTGCATATGCTCCAACACCACTTGTAAATGATGATATCTATAAAAAAATTGAAGATAGAGTTATTAAACCAACTCTAGATGGTATGAAGCAAGAAGATGCACCATTTGAAGGTGTACTATTTATTGGTGTTATGGTTGTAAAAGGTGAGCCAATTATTTTAGAGTATAATGTAAGATTTGGAGATCCTGAATGTGAAATTATGATGCCATTAATGGAGTCTAATGTTTCAGAACTATTCTATAAAGGTGCTACAAAACAATTACATAACTTTGAATTAAAAATGAAAGATCAATATGGTGTTGCCGTTGTTATGGCTAGTAAGAACTATCCATATAGCTCAAGTGAACCTGCTGAAATTATTGTTGATGATATTCATGATGAAGATATTTTAAATAATACACACATTTCATATGCAGGGGTATCAAAAGAAGATGATAAACTATTTGCAACTGGTGGTAGAGTTTTACTATGTGTTGGATTTGGTGATGATATCAGAAGTGCTAGAGATAGAGCATATGCATTATGTGGGCAAGTACATTTTGCTGGTAAAAAAATAAGAACAGATATTGCTTATCAAGCGTTATAATAGGTTAGGGTAGATAATTTTGGATAATAAAGAACAAAATAATAATATTGATACAAATAGTTTAGAACTTGCAACAACAAGAACAAGAACTACTGCATTTATTATTGATGATCTTTTAATTACACTTGTTGCAGTAATTATGTTATGGGATCAAATTTCTGCTTCTGGTGGAGAGTTTATAAATATACTAACAATTATGAATCAAGCATTTATACAAATTATATTTATGAAGGTTATATATCAAACATATTTTATTTGGTACTATGGTGCAACTATTGGTAAAACAATTATGAAACTTAAAGTTATAGATTTCAATCATCTTGGTAGAGTTACTTTCATACAAGCATTAATTCGTTCTATGGGAAGAATCATAAGTGAATCATTCTTCTACATAGGTTTTTTAATGGCATTTTATACTGAATCAAGACAAACTCTTCATGATAAATTTGGTAAAACATTAGTAGTTAATGCTTAAAAGACATATACTTCCTATTTTTGCTGTCGCTACAACTATTTTTGCGAATAGTTCAAATATAGAAAATGTACAAATTTTAGCTGAAAATTTAAATAATAAGGGCGATATAGTAAAAGCATCTGGAGATGTATTAATATTTTCTCCTACTTATTATATTACAGCTAAAGAAGTGATTTATAATAAAAAAGATAAAACTTTAGAATTATTTAATGATGTAAATATATTAAAAAACAATACATTACTAACTGTATCAGAATATTCTTTTATAGATTTTAAAAATGACACAAGTATTACCAAGCCTATATTATTATTAGATAAAGAATCAAATTTATGGATTAATTCTAAAGAATCTAAAAAAGAACAAAATATTCAATACTTTAAAGAATCTACTCTTTCTAGTTGTGATTGTGATGCACCTTTATGGAGTATTGCATTTAGTTCAGGAGATTTTGATACTAAAGAAAAGTGGGTTAATACATATAATGCAAGACTTCAATTAGGACCAGTGCCTATATTCTATTCACCTTGGTTTGGATTTACTACAGACACACAAAGAAGATCTGGACTTTTACAGCCTACAATTGGTTATGACAAAGAAGAAGGATTTATTTATGCTCAGCCAATCTTTTTGGCTCCGGCAAAAGATTGGGATATTGAGTTTACTCCACAGTTTAGATTAAAAAGAGGTAATGGACTATACTCTACATACAGATATGTGTCACAATATTCTAATCTTAAAATAAAAAGTGGTTATTTTAAAGAACAAGATGAATATAAGCTAGCAAATAAAATTGAAAATAGTTCTCATTATGGTATGGATATTGAATATTCAAATACTAAACTATTATCTTCTGCAAATACACAAGATGGATTAAAAGTAAGTTTGCATGGTCTAAATGATATTGATTATAAAAATTTAGAGAATACAGATGATAATATCTATACTATTTCTAATAATATAATAACATCTGAAATAAATTATTTTTATAATACCAATAATTATTTTGGATCTACAGAATTTAAGTATTTTAAAGATGCTAAGGTTACTAGTAATCAAGATACTATTTTACAGCAACTACCAGAGATAAGTCTACATTCATATTCTAAAGAAATATTAAACTCTGGTATTTTGTATTCTGGAGATTTAACATATAAAAATGATTATAGAAATACAGGAGTAAGTGCTAATAGTTATAATGTAAGTGTACCATTTAGTTATAACTTTACAGTTTTAAATGATTTTATTAACATTAAACTTCAAGAACAAATCACTTCATCATTTATTAATTATAATAATGACAATACTGATTATAGCAATGCTTCTTTTATTGAAAATAAACATATTATTAATATATCTACAGACTTAATTAAACCATATAAAGACTATTTACATGCGTTTAACTTACAATCAACAATTACTATACCAAATACTGTAAAACAAAAAGGTGATATATATTTTACTACAAGTGATGATACAGATTTAAAACCATTTGCTTTAACTAAAACTAAAAAGAATGTTAATTTTTCTTTAAATCAATCACTATTTGACAAAGATAGTCTAAAAGAGATTATTAATCATAAGCTTGATCAATCTATATTATATGAAGATATTTCTGGTAAGTTATCTGATTTACGAAATGAATTAACTTATTATTATACATATGGACAAATTTCAAGTAAAATAACTTATGATCATCAAGATGAAACTATTACTGCTTCCACTACAAGCATTAGATATAAAGAAGATCATTTTTTCTTTAACTTAGATCATACAGATACAGAAAATGCAGAAGCTATAAATCTTTCTATTGGTAATAAATTTAATAGATACTATACAATAAAATATAAAGAAAATTATAATTTAGATGAAAGTATTAGTAATATTAAAGAGTATTCTCTTAATATAGACAAAAGATGTTGGGGGCTTAATATTAAATTGGCTAATAACTTAGTTGCTGCACCTACAACTACTGATAGTGCTATTAGACAAAATATTATTTACTTCTTATTCACTATGAAACCAATTGGTCAGTTTCAGCAGCAATATGAATTAAAGGAAAATAATTAGTATGTCTGAAATAATATTTAAAAATAGAGATGATGCAGCATCAAAACTAATTGATGTACTCCCTATTGATATTATGAAACAAGAAGAATGGATTGTACTATCTGCATCATGTGGAGGTATGTCTTTAGCCAATGATCTTGCAATAAAGTTAAATTCACCTATTGATCTAATAATTACAGAAAAGATTTTTACACCAAATAACAATAATTGTGAGGTAGCAATAATAAGTGAAACTAATGAATTAGTAATTCATGAAGAGCTTCAAAAATCTTTTGATATAGATCTTGATTATATCTTTAATAGTGCTACTAATCTTTTTAATACATCTATTGAAGATAAGATAGTAAATCTAAGAGATGGAAAAAAATTAATAGATATTAAAAATGAGAATGTTTTAATAGTAGATGAAGGTCTTAATACTGGTCTTACAATGATGGCATGTATTAAAACCGTACTTAATCAAGGTGTAAAATCTGTATGTGTTGCTGTACCTATTTTGCCTAAATCAATAGTTTTAGATCTTGAATCTATTGCTGATGATTTATATTTCAATAATGCAATTGATCATTTTGTATCTATTGATTTCTATTATGAAGAACTAGAACCTGTATCATTAGATGATACAAAAGAATATATAAAAAATTAAACAAAAAGAGGAAAATATGTCTATAACATGTGAATTAAATTTAAATAATCAAAATGAAACTTTCGAGTTTGAAAAAGTTGCAAAGCAAGCAAATGGTTCTGTTCTATATACAGTAAATAATACAGTAATATTAGCATCTGTAGCAAGTGAATTTGATAATCCAGTAAGTGAAGATTTTACGCCTCTCACTGTTCAATATATTGAAAAGACTTATGCAAATGCAAAGATTAATGGTGGATTTATTAAAAGAGAAGGTAAACAAAGTGATTTTGAGACATTAACATCTAGAATTATTGATAGAAGTCTTAGACCATTATTCCCAAGTGGATACGTATATCCAACTACTATTACTGTAATGGTTTTAAGTGTTGATCATGATGCAGACCTTCAAGTAATGGCATTAAATGCAGCATCTGCAGCTTTATATTATTCAAATCTTCCTATTACAAAATCTGTAGCAGCTGTAAGAATTGGACAAATTAATGGTAATCTTGTAGTTAATCCATCTCTAAAAGAACAAGATGATTCTTCATTAGATTTATTTATTGCTGGAACTTTAGATGAATTACTTATGATTGAAATGAAAACAACAGCTTCTGAAGATATGGTAGAAGCAGATATTGAATCATTTGTTAAAGTTCATAATACTAATGAAATGAATGAAGATGATTTATTAGAAGCTATTGCTTTAGCATCATCATCAATAAAAGAAGTATCATCAACATATGAAAAGGCTTTTAAAGAAATTTCAAAAGAGATTGTAGATGTAGAATTAAAAGAATTTAAAATTGATGAGGCTGTAATATCTTATGTAAAAGATACATTCTATGATGACATTAGAGCTGCTGTATCAAAATTGGCTAAAAGTGAAAGATCAAATAGTTTAAAATTAATTACTAATAATATTTTAACTCAAGAATACGCACAAGCTAATGAACTTGATTTTAAAACAATTTTTGAAGCTGTAAGTATTATTAAAAAAGATATCGTAAGGTCTATGATTGTTGATGAAAATGTAAGAGCAGATGGAAGAGGGCTAAGAGATGTTAGACCTATTACTATTGAAACAAATATATTACCATCAGCGCATAGTTCATGTTTATTTACAAGAGGTGAGACACAAGCACTTGTAGTAGCAACACTAGGTGGACAAAAAGATGGTCAAATGTTTGAAAGGGTTACAAGTAAATCTAATCAAACAGAAAACTTTATGGTTCATTATAATTTTCCTGGATTTAGTGTAGGTGAAGCAAAACCAATTTTTGGTGTAAGTAGACGAGAATTAGGTCATGGAAATCTTGGGAAAAGAGCATTAGAACCTACTATTGATGCAGAATATTCAGACACTATTAGATTAGTATCAGAAATTTTAGAATCAAATGGTAGTTCTTCTATGGCTACAGTTTGTGGTGGGTCTTTAGCACTTAAAGCAGCAGGAATTCCTATTTCAGATTTAATAGCAGGTGTTGCAATGGGTGGTGTTATTCAAGATGGAAAACATGCTATATTAACAGATATTATGGGTCTAGAGGATCATGATGGTGATATGGACTTTAAAGTTGCTGGTTCTTCTAAAGGTATTACTGCAATGCAAATGGATATTAAGCTTGGTGGTATTGAATTAGATGTATTAAAAGAAGCATTACTTCAAGCAAAAGAAGGTAGAGAGCATATCCTAGCATTAATGGAAAAAGCTGCTTGCGATATTGTTCCAAGTGCTGCATTACCATTAATTGAACAATTTAAAATTGATCCAAAGAAAATAATGGTAGTTATTGGTAAAGCAGGGGCTACAATTAGAGAAATTATTGAAAAATTTGAAGTTGCAATTGATCTTGATAGAGATAGTGGTAATGTAAAAGTATCTGGTGATAACAAACAAAGAGTACTTGATGCTTGTGAGCATATTAGAAATATCTCATCAAATGCATCTGTAGGAGCTCATAAAAAGCAAATTGACTTTACTAAAGAATATAATATTGATGAAAGCTATGAAGGTAAAGTTGAAAGAATTGTTGACTTTGGTGCATTTATATCTTTACCAAAAGGTGGAGAAGGTTTACTTCATATTTCTAAGATTGCAAAACATAGAGTTAAAAATGTTAATGATGTATTAGATGAAGGTCAAAAACTTGCTGTTACTGTTTTAAAAGCTACTAAAGATAGAATAGAATTAATAGCAACTGATGTATTAAACGACTAAGTGTTATATTAATAGCTTAAAAGGGGATGTATTTACATCTCCTTTTTTAACAATATAAATAGTTTGGAAATTATAGTTTCCAATATTAATATAAAGTTTATTATGATAAAATACTTTTATGAGATATCCATTAGACATTGAAAATACTTTTAGTAAAACCTACTTATTCTGGTTAACGCGTTTCTTAAGAAATAAAATAACATCCTTATCAAATAGACAAGTTACTGATAAAAATAGACTTGCACAAATTATTCAAGAACTTATCAAGGGATTTGATAATATTCATAAACTAAAATTAATAACAAAAGAAGTACGAAATATTGGTATTTCAAGTATTCATGTATATTATTTACCATTAGAAAAATTATATAATTATATGATTCAATTTGGTGCTGGTTCTATGAAGGAAATTGATGAAGAGTTACTAAGTGATTTTTTAGCTAGTGAAACTGCAAATTTATCAGATGCAACAAAAAAGAACTATCGTATTGCACTACTTGGTTTCTTTGGATATATAGATAAACAAAATGAAGAAGAAAATGGAAATATATATAGATATGGTATAGAGCTTAAAAACTGGGGTGGTTTAGCTGGTAAAAGTGGTACAAAACTACCCTCTTATCTTAATAAAGAAGAAGTTAATAAGTTTATTACTGCAATTGATAAATATGAATTCAAAAATTCAATTTTAGCAGTTAGAAACCGTTTAGTTATTAAAATAATTTTATATACAGGTATAAGAGTTGGTGAAGCAATAAATATCAATATAAAAGACTTTGTAAAAGAAGATGATGCATATATAATTCAAGTAAGAGGAAAAGGTAATAAACCTAGAGTTGTGATGATAAAAGAAAAGATTATCAAAAGTGATTTATCTACATGGCTTGATACAAGATGTTGTGATGATAATTTATTTTTATGTAATCAAAAAGGTAAAAAACTAACTCAAGCATACATAAGTAGAATAGTAGAACAAATATTGATGAGTATAGGGCTTAGAAAAGAAAAAAATGGTGCTCATATGCTAAGACATACTTTTGCAACCCTACTTTATCAAAAGAGTAAAGATTTGATTCTTGTACAAGAATCTTTAGGTCATGCAGATATAAATACATCTCGTATTTATACCCATTTTGATATCAGTAGACTTGATAAGACTACTGATATATTTTAATAATTAATTAGTGAAGATCAGCGTTTAGTTTAACTTCTCTTGTACTTCTAAAAGCTTGCATTTGACCAGTTACTGAATTTTGTCTAAAGTGAACACCATTTAGACCCTGAAGTGCATCAGCTCTCATAGAATTAGAAAGTTTAGCTTCAGGGTTAGCTTCTTGAATTTTAGCAATTTGATCATCTGAAATTGTAATTTTAGTTCCAGCAAATAGTGCTACACCACCATCAACAATACATGCATCACCTAAGGGAATACCAGTAGTTGAATTTGCACCTAGAAGTGTGTTTTCACCAATTGAAATTGGATTACCATCTGTACCAGAAAGAACACCAAGGATTGAAGCTCCTCCACCTACATCTGATCCACTACCAACAATTGCAGATGAAGAAATTCTACCTTCAACCATTACTGGACCTAAAGTACCAGCATTGAAGTTAATATATGAAGCACCAGGCATTACTGTAGTTCCAGCAGCTAATTGAGCACCCATTCTAACTTTACTTGTATCTAAGATTCTAGTGTTATCAGCAGGAATAATATGAGATAAGAATCTTGGGAATTTATCAACCATGTCTATTACAGGATAAGAACCAGTCATTTTTAATGATACTTCATTTTCTCTTAACCAATCTAATTCAATTGGTAATGTTCCAGACCATGCAACATTTTCTAAAATTCCAAATGCACCATCAAGACAAATTTTTCGTAACTCTGCTTTTCCTGTTGATAATGCATAAAGTTTTAAGTATGCAGTTTCAACTGATTGTGGTTTTGTATCTTCAAAGATAAATACCATTTTGTATCCAGCAGTATCTTTACCTTCAAGCTCTAAAATAACTTGAACATTTTTATGTGCTTGACCAAATGCTTCATCAAGGTATGGAGCAAATGTATCCATAGCAATTTTAGTAAATTTATCATTTACATCACATACTAATTCACTACCAGTGCAATCTACAGCTGCACCAGATTCATTTAATGCATCTAAAAATACAGCAGCACTACCAAAGTTTTCTCCCCAATTTACAACTGGAAATGTAGCTTGTAATATCTTATCAGTATTTAATTGACCTCTATCTATTCTTGCTAATCCAAATCCAATTGGGTTTTTATACCATGGTTGTGCTTGTATCTCTGCAACTTTTGCTTTAAAATCTTCTTGTGTTTCGATCATAATATTCCTTTTATCTTTTCTTAATTATTTTGTGCATTTTACTAAAAATTGCCTTTATTTATTGTTTAAATTCTAAAGTAAATCCACGATCTAGTTTGGCTAAATCTTCATAAAATTCTAATTCTTTTATATTAAATTGATTTATAAATTTAGTTAATGGTTTCTTCTGATCATATCCCATTTCACAATATAAATATTTAATATTTCTATTAGCAGTTTGTGTAATTATATTTTCTAGAAGTTCATCTCCCCTATTCCCGCCAAATAAAGCATTTGATGGCTCATACATCACATTTCTTTCAAGTTTGAAATTATCAGCAATATATGGAGGATTAGAGACACACATATCAAATTTTTCATCATTACTTATTTCATTGTATAGATCACTTTTAATGAAAGTTATTTTATCTTCTACACCGTGTTTAATAGCATTACTTTTAGCAAGTTCTAATGCTTTATCATTTATATCAACAGCAATAATACTAATATCATCTATTAATAAAGCAAGCATTACAGATATAATACCACTTCCAGTACCTATTTCAATTATTTTTGGACTATCAATAGTTTTTAAAATAGCTTCAGCTTTTTCTACTAGTATTTCTGTCTCTGGTCTAGGAATTAAAACACCATCTTGCACATTGAAAACTTCACCATAAAAGCTAGCTCTAGATGTGATATATTCAATAGGATAATGAGTAGCTCTTTTTTCTACTAGTTTATTTAATTCAGCTTCACAAGTACATTGTTCATTATAGTTGATATGTAACCAAATTACATTTTGTTTAACTATACTAAGCAGTAATATTTCTACTTCTTTTTGAGGAATATGTGTAATATCCTTTAATTGTCTTGAATAAGTTTTAATTACTTCTTTATATGTAGCCAATTAGTCTTCCTCTTTCATTGCATCAATAAAATTAGCATATATATCATCAAGTTCTTTATCCTCTTTTGATACATCAATTGCATCATGTTCTTTTATAGCATGTTCTAAAATAGCAACTCTTTTAATTAAGTATGTAATCATTTTTCCTGAAATATCTGGAAGATTATTGTGATCAAGAGGCATTTCATTATCTTCACATTCACTTGAAGTCTTAATTACACGAGCAGGTATACCAACTGCTGTTGAGCCACATGGAACATCATTAATTACTACAGAATTTGCACCTACTTTTACATGCTCACCTATTGTAATATTTCCAAGTACTTTTGCCCCTGCCCCAATAACCGTATTAGATTTAACAGTAGGGTGTCTTTTTCCATGAGTTAAACTTACTCCTCCTAATGTCACACCTTGATATATCAAAACGTCATCTTCAATAATAGTTGTTTCTCCTATAACTACACCAAATCCATGATCTATAAAGACTCTTCTACCTATATCTGCACTAGGGTGAATATCAATATTAGTAAGAAATTGACTAATTCCACTAATGAATTTAGATAAAAATTTAAAACCACTATTATATAATTTATTAGCAATTCTGTAATTTACAATAGCCCAAACTCCAGGATAATTAAAAAGTAATTCAAAGCTTGAATGTAATGCAGGATCATTTTTCTTTGGTAAACCAAAATCCTCTTTAATTTTTGCAAATAATGAAATATTATCCATAAATATACTCTCCTATGTCTTTAAGTAACTATTATCTTCTAAATAGTTTTCTAATAATTTTTGTAGATTTTTGTTATCTATTTTATTAAATAATTTTGTTTGAAATTCAATTGTATCAAATTCAAGATCATCTAAAATATCTAAGATCTTTTGTGATTTTATGAAATTATCTAATTTATATCCATTTTCATCAAAATTTACATTTACTTCATGTGGATTTACAAATAAATTATGTCTCATCCCTAGTATATCTTGATAGGCACCTGTCATAAAAAATCCAATAAAGTATTCTTCTTTAGATAAATCAACATTATGTAAATATAATGGTTTATTAGAATCAAATGGTATTTCTCCATCACTATCACATGTAATATCCCATAATGTTGCAGATCTTGTAGCAATTTTGTCAAGATGTGTAATTGGCATGATTGGAAATTCTTGATCAATTCCCCAAAAGTCAGGTAATGATTGAAAAATAGAAAAATTTAAAAGATACTTTTCTTGAATTCTATCTTCATATTTTTTTAATTCTATATAATCATTAACCTCTAATAATTCAATTGCATTTTTAATAATTAGATTTGTTAATATCTCAGCATTACTTCTATCTTGAAGATCTACATATCCTAAATCAAATAATGTTAATATAGATTCTAAATGCTCTAAAGCATCATGCATAAACTCTCTAGCACTTTTGATATTCACTTCTTTATATAAAGCATATAGTTCTGTTATTATATCTGGATTATTATCTTTTAATTTTAGATTAGACTCTTCATATTCACTAGAAAAAAGTTCTAATACTGGAGCAATTAAAACAGAATTTGGTGCTGCTATAAATCTTCCTGATTCTATAAAAATATCAGGAGCTAATACATCTTTGTTTTTTGCAATAGTTTGAAGTGTAAATACTACATCATTTGAAAACTCTTCTAATGAATATTCTTTGGTATTTTTAAATTGAGAATATTCAATTGCTAATCCACCACCAATATTAATAGATTTTAAATTAATAGCACCCATTTTTCTAAGCTGTGCGTATATATGCCCAGATTCTTTTAATGCTTTTTTTAATGGAGCAATATGATTCATTGATGAACCTATATGAAAATGAAGCATTGTAAAGTATTCTAAAAGATTATTATCTTTTAGAATATCATATGCTTCAAGTATCTCTGTAGCACTCAGTCCAAACTTTGAATTCATTCCACCACTTTTTGCCCAAGTACCACTACCACCACTATGAAGTCTTACTCTAAGACCTATATTTGGAGGAGGTAAATTTAATTCTTTTTGAACTTCTATAATTGTTTCTAACTCATTAATACCTTCAAGGGTTAAAGTAATATCATGACCTTGCTGTTTAGCTATAAAGCCTAAT
>Ga0209046_1000151_pt1 | contig 49093 bp, 45 predicted proteins | sample SaaInlV_200m_DNA_5_FD_184669 | JGI IMG/M metagenome (GOLD analysis project Ga0209046, IMG submission 184669) | Marine microbial communities from expanding oxygen minimum zones in the Saanich Inlet - Saanich Inlet SI073_LV_150m_DNA (SPAdes) (version 2) | ecosystem: Environmental > Aquatic >... | reverse complement strand
CATCATATGGATTGGAGCACGATTTGACGGATATTTTGTAGTGGTTCTATTAATAATATCATTCCATAAACCGGATTGTAAGTCTATATACTCAGTTGGGTCAGCAATATGAATTGCAAAATACAATTTATCATTTTCAGTGTATATAGAAAAAGCATCGTCCGCATCTTTGCAACCAATGGGATCTATACTATAAGTATCATACAATGTCATATCAACACGTTCATTATTATTTATAGAATAGAGATGTATATCAGATATGTTATTCGCGAGTATCTCATCAGTGTTGATATCTCTTTTACTTCCATACTTTGGTTCAACTATATTAGTATAATTATTTTCATACAACCTATTATCCATTGTATACAATAATGCATAATGTATTTATATTACAATACGGGTTATATTCTTTTGTATTCTCTATCATGGATTTTTCAAAAGTGCATGTTTTCTAGATTCCAACTCTCTGTAGGATTTTGCACTTTTGGACATTTTTAAAAATGTCCAATTTTCATTTTTCCAAAATAGTTTCCGAAAACGAAGTTTTTCAAAAACACGTTCAAAGCATAATGCTGTGATTTCGAATTTTCCTTAAAAATTTTGACTGCATACTTTTTTATTATAATTTGGATGTGAAACGATTTAGGGGTTTTTTTTGTAAACTAATTATAAGAATTTAGTTTACAAATGTTTACAGATTTTACCCCTAAAAAACCCATAATATTTGAATGTAAAAAATGCGCATTTATATCAAGCAATAAGAAAGATTATACAAGACACTTGTCCACTGCAAAACATAAAAAGTTTACAGAGTTTACACATTTTACCCCAAAAAACCCCACTGCATTTATTTGCGATAAATGTAACAAGCACTACAAATCTCGTATGGGTTTATGGAAACATAAACAAAAGTGTATAATCGAAGACAAAGAGACAATAACCTTATTACAAGAATACGAAGAACCAATTCTACCAAGAGGGAATGAAAATGCGATTTCGAATATGATGGAACTAATAAAGCAAAATCAAGAATTCAAAGAACTCATTGTAGAACAAAATAAACAATTGGTCGAATTGGCACAAAAACCGACAACATTGAACAACAATCAAACAATACATAATAATCAGAAGTTTAATTTGAATGTATTTTTGAATGAACAATGCAAAGACGCGATAAATATGTCTGAATTCATCGAAAATATGGAATTAGACATAGAAGATTTGACCGAAACTGGCCGTTTGGGTTACGTGGGAGGAATTTCACGTATTTTAATCAATAAATTACAAGAATTGGATATATATAAGCGTCCTCTTCATTGTACCGATATGAAACGTGAAACGCTATACATCAAAGAAAACGATGAATGGTCAAAAGAGACCAATTCTAAGGATAATTTGACGAGTCTGATAGGTAAAGTAGCCAATAAAAACTGTCGGAATTTGAACAAATGGACAAATGACCACCCAGAATATCAAGTATTCGACTCGATGGATAATATGGAATATATTCGCTTGACGCAAGCGGTATTGGGAGGATTCGGAGAGCAAGAATGCAAACAATTCAAAGACAAAATAATTCGTGGAGTAATAAAAGAAGTCATGGTGAACAAAATATAAAGTGCATGTTTTTTAGATTTCAACTCTCTGAAGATTTTTTCACTTTTGGACATTTTTAAAAATGTCCAATTTTCATTTTCCCAGAATAGTTTCCGAATTTCAAAGTTTTAAAAACGGGTTCATAGCATAATGCAGTAATTCTGATTTTTCTTTAAAATATTTGACTGCATAAAAAAAATATATATTTTATGAAAAAATGATTTAGCAACTTTTTCTGTTTCCATAATAGGAAACATATGGAAACAAAAAAGTTGCTAAAAGTTGCTACTAAATTTATATGTGAAAAATGTGACTATAATACGAGTAAACTGAGTAGTTATAAAAAACATTTAACCACTGCAAAACATCTGGGGAAACATATGGAAACAAAAAAGTTGCTCAAAGTTGCGGAGATTAATAATTGCGAATATTGTAACAAATCATACCATAATCGCAGTAGTTTATGGAAACATAAACAAAAATGCGGGTTAGACCAATGTCAATCAACTAACAATGAACCGGAAAAAGATATATTATCACAAGAAGTGATTGAAAAAGAAGACACAAATACAGCGTTGTTTGAATTGATAAAACAAAATCAAGAATTCAAGGAGTTACTTGTAGAACAACAGAAAGAGAACCAAGGTCTACAAAAACAATTATTAGAAGCAGTGAAAGATGTAAAACATGTAACCAATAACACTGTAAATAGTAACAACAAGTTTAATCTGAACTTCTTTTTGAACGAACAATGTAAAGACGCAATGAATATCTCTGATTTTTTGGAAAATATGCAATTGGATATGGAAGATTTGCTAGAAACGGGTCGTCTAGGATATGTAAACGGGATATCTCGCATATTTATCAATAAATTACGTGAATTAGATACATATAAACGTCCGTTGCATTGTACTGATTTAAAACGGGAAACGTTGTATATACGCGACAACGATGTATGGGAAAAAGAAGAAAATAGTAACGAAACGTTACGAAAATTGGTGGATAAAGTGGCAAATAAAAATTGTAAAACAATGCGTCAATGGACCGAAGAAAATCCCAACTATACCGAAATGGACACAATTGAGAACGGAGAGTTTATGAAACTGTCGGACGCAATCTTAGGTGGATTTGGGGAATGTGAAAGCAAACAATTCGGAGATAAGATCATCCGAAATGTAATCAAAGACGTATTGATTGCGAAAAATGGGTAATGTATAATAACAAAACAGCTTGTTATTATAATGTAGTTGTGAAACGAATATGTTGTTTGTAATTAAATTTGAAAGCGTTTACTTACTATCGAGAGGATGATTGCGCTTTGTTTTTACTGGAGTGAATCCATCATCATTCGACCCGTTACGCTGAGGACGAATACTATGCCGGGTCTCACACATGAGTTCACCTCCCTTAACACCAGTAACATTGACAGCCTTCACCTCGTGAGGTCCGTCAGAAGACTTCTCCAAATCAAACTCGATGTATTCACCCTGAATCAAATATTTATACTGAGAGTTGGTAACTTTAATAGCGGAATAATGAACAAAAATATCGCGCATATCGTCACCATCTTTCAATGTAATAAACCCATAACCGGCTTTGTTATTAAACCATTTAACCTTTCCAATCATACTCTTAGTAACAGCATCAGTAGTAGAACTCATAATAGACTATAGAATAATGTATGAATAGCTGTTTATATTGTTTTGTAATATATTTCAAGCAAATAAGTTCCGGAGTGCATCATAGCAAGGCAATTCCCCATAAGGGATACTGTAAATATATTGAAAATACATAATAAGATGTTTGTCTATTGTGGAAGAAAATTGTTTGATAGACGATAGTTTTTTATACTCAGCATTTTTACGATTTCGTATATGTAAAACGTGATTTCGGGGGTATTGACTATCTTCAATACGCGGTATATTGTCCCATGGCAATTCCATATTGATTACATATAAAAATAAATACCCCAATGAAATAACATCATCACGAATAGATGGTCGATGGCCGGTGATGACAAAATAACTACAAAAACGGATATTCCCTGTAATTTCGGTTTGTTGAATATTTTCAACGTGGTTTGATTGTTCGTCGACACATACACGCGCCAATCCAAAATCGATTAGAAACAGTTCACCATTTTTTACCATAAAATTATCTGGTTTAATATCACAATGGATAACATGTAATTCATGAATGGTCTGCATCAAGGTAATTAGTTTTGGAAATAATTTGTATAACGAAGATGATGATAACTTACGGTCACATAAATAATTAGTCAAGGTCATATCATAGAGCGGTATAACTAAACAAAACATGTTGGTATGCCTTCCATACCAAGAAATGGATGGAATACTGCGACAACGATTATCATATAAATATTTCAATATGTTACATTCATGGGTTAAGGTAGTATAGGCGGATGTTAACGGTTCAGTTTTGACAGCATACAAAATAGATTTCCGTACATGTTTTGCTCTATATACATGACCAAACGTACCGTTACCGATTATTTTTTCAATAATATAGCGATTGTTTATTACGTCATTTATTTCAAGCATAATAAACCTATCTATGTATTTCTATATGTATATGAATAAAATATCTAATAATAGTATATCATGCAATCATTGGTTGATACAATGCTGACATTTGTAGGCAATCATTTTCAATCAATCAATGCGACATTTTACATTCTATACGCTTTATTTGTATTAGGGTTTACGGTATTGAATATAGAATATTTAATGATATTCAAAACTGTCATACATAGTTTTATTTGCTTATTTCTGATAGCGAAATTCCATCCATTTCGTGAACACACATTAAGTAAGACTGATAGTCACATTATATTCTCGGCAGCGATGATTTTATTAATTAATATGGGGGTGATCAATACGATTTATGGTTATATGGAGAAATACAAAATTGAAAAAAGAGTTTCAAACATGATTGAATTAGCAAACCAAACAACAAACAACGAATAATGAATATTCAAGAAATATTTGAACAAGCAAAACAAGATCCGAGTTTATTATCGAATATAAACATTGATGAGTTATTGGAAGATACGAATGATGTAAAAAATGATTATTTACAAGATAAAACACTACTTGAAATCCAAAAAGACATAGATGAAGCATTAAACGATGAACTAGACGACCAAGAAATCGTCGAAAATTACTTAGATAAACTGAGTGATTACCGTTTGGTAGATGAGGTGGGTGAATTACATAATGGGAAACATGTGCGTTGGATACGACGAGGAACACATAAACTGACGAACGGTGGAATTGTGGTAGAAGTAAAATTTACCAAAAACGGTATCTATGTATTGTGCAAAAATGCAATGCATAGATTCATACAATTCAAATATGACGATTGCGTCATTTTCCAAAAATTATCTATAGACGAACAACTTATATTAACAGTGAACCAACATGTTACAAGTGAAGACAATTAGTGATATTTCTTTCGAGTAAATCTACCTATAGGTAATTTTTTCTTTTTGGTATATTTTTTCATATTGGTTACGAAAAAGAATTCTTTCACATGAAACATCATTTTTTGTATGACCAGTATATCGATTTCTTGTAATTTCAATTTATCTTGTTTGGCCCGAGGAGTGCCAGGAGAAGAAAATATATCGAATTGTAGTTTGATAAATGGATATAAATCGCCCTTCTTTTTACAAGGCACTTTCAAACTCAATGGAGATTGCAAGAACCGATTAATGATAGTATTCACATCGAGAGAATGTCTGTAAGATGTAGGTTGAATATAATAGACCTTTTCATTTTTCATTCTGGAATAATATGAATTGTCAATAAAACAAATTTCAGCACTATTCGGAATCATAGTACATTTCATAAAGTCCGCATATGTTTTGGAATGAGTAGTTCGTTCAGGTTCAACGCGTTTGTTGTCGATTTTGAAAGCATAAATAATTTTATCGAATAAGTTCGATTTAACCGATAGTTTATAATCAAAATACTTTGATATTAACTTAATCCAATTCACAGAACATTGATTGTTCGTATATATATAGATTTTCTCACATTGACCAATCATTTTTTTTTCATAGAGATATTCCAAGACATGAAGGATACCATAACGCAAAAATTCTGGATATAAATCTAATAATTTATTGAAATCCACCGGATAATGATTTTCGCACATATCTTGAAGTATAGACCACAATATATACAAGTCCGCAAACGAACCGAGGGTTTCATCTAAATCAAACGCGATTACCCGTTTTATACGTTTTTTCCGCTTTTTATGGAATTGTTTTCCTTTATATAGAGAAATATAACTGGATTCTGGTATAACTTCCTTCATTATATAAATAACGAGAATATTTAAAACACCTATTTAAATATTCTAAAAGAATGAACTCTGACAATTATTTGCCTGTGGAACCAAATCCGCCATCACCTCGACTACTATCGGACAATTCAGACTCATTTTCTACGATTGTTACCAATATTGGACATAATGTAGGATGACATATTTGTAAAAGACGAGTATGTTGTTCTACACAATAAGGTTGTTGGTCAGAAACACTATCTAAATGACGGAATGCGCCTTTAACAAACCCGCGATATCCGGAGTCGATAATGCCAGTATGGTTGGCCAACATAAGAGGCGTTTTTGAAATACTGGAGCGTGGATACAAATAGTAACCACAAGAAGTCCAGAAATTGGTTTCTCGAGACCCAGAATCACTATAAAGCATTTCTGCTTTGATTTTGAAATCAATCATCTTACTCGAAAATTGCTGAGTAAACTTTTCTAACTGAGGGACAAATAAATCAAATCCAGAATCGGGGAAAGTATCGTGAAGCATTTTTTCATTGTGTTCTTTCACTTTTTCAATATATTTTTGTTTTAAATTTTCGTCATCAATGTACAACTTCAATATTGCGAAAGGTTGTGTATGAAACGTTTTGGTAGTAAGAGACGAAAGTCGGATACCTGCTTGGAAAATACTGTTCGATATTTCATCTTCATAACGAGCAGATTGAGAATCATTATTGCGCGACACAAAATGAAACATAATATGCAGTGATACTATGATTGCATATTATATGTTTATATAGTTTGATTAAATTATTTCACTGCGACTCTTCTTGAACTCTTTCCATGAAACCTTCTTACCTTCGTCAAGAACAGGTTTATCCGCATCATATTTAGCATCAAGATTATCCATTCGCTTTGTGGCACTATCTACGTACAACTCTTTCAAAATCTTACCCATCATTGCGGAACCTTCGTGTTGGTCGACTTTTGCGTCTTCGATTAATTTTAGAATAACTAACATTTTTGTCATAATGGTTAAATCTAACTCATCGTTGATCATTTTATTAAAAATGTCCGTATAATTATTGAACAAGAAGGGAGTTTCTGCAATGCACTTTTCCTTGAATGCCTCAAAATCGCGAGATTTCAAATCAGATTCTGTATTTTTCAATGTATCGAGTTTACGAATAGCATCACGGAGTAGAACACTATGTTTTACTTTGCGAATGTGTTCAGTATTATCCTCGCATTCGGAATCATTGATGAGCCTTTTTAAATTTAATCGTTCACTTTCAGATAGAGTAGACATTATAATAAGACTAAGTATATATTTTTTATGTTTTTTACGCAAAAGTATATTATAGTAATAGGCGTTTATTGACAAACAAACCTAAACCAAGAAGACTATCAATGAATAACGGCAACCAAGTAATTTGTAGACCTTGGAATGCATAAATCGACGCAACAAGATACAAACATCCGTGTAAGATTCGGAAATTTGCCCACCAAGTATGTCCACCCGCTTCAAAAGCATTCAATCGCATATTTGCGAAATACAAATACAAAAAAGACAAGGCAATTGCTCCCAAGACAAAGCCATAATAGAACAACCACTCTTTATTTATATATAACGGTAGTAATGTCAGTATAATACGCACAGGCATACATCCAAATAAAAAATAATAAATACTTTTATTGGTAGACAACATTTAATATATATATCTATATTTTTAGTAGAAAAAATATAAACTAAATGTATAAAAGATGCAATTAACGTTCACACAATACGCGATTATACTATTTCTAGTATTTTTGATAATGGGGTCTCTATTCAGTTGTATGGACGCGGTTCCTTATACCGAAAACGGTGTGGCTAAACAAGCTACCAATGTCGAGGGGTTTGAAGCAATGGATAAACCATTGGACTACAACACTCAGAACACCAAGCAAGAAAACGCGGATGCACCTGAAATGGCGATGGTTCACGGATTTAAACATCTTTTTAATGGAATCAACAACAATGGTGAACCATTAGACAAGTTTTCTTCCGTTAAAGGAGACCTGTACTGCGAAAAGGCGTACGGCATCAGTAACTCGAGAGGACCTTTATGTTTCGACGATGAAACAATCAGGTTACTTAGAACACGTGGTGGCAATTCTGCGACAGGACCTAGTGAAATCGGTGCCTAATCAAAGGTCAAATAGCATTTTTCACAATATTTAATTTTTTCACTGTGCTCAACATCAGTATCAATATGGTCGGTGACGATAACATGCTTACAATTTTTTAACAAATAATTATTCACCTTGTCCATAATATGTTTGTAGTCGTGATTTTGTTCTTCTCGCGGCAATGAATGAAGCATACCTATAATTTGACTCATAATATCTATATCGTACGTAGTTGAACTCATAGGATATAACGCTATTATATAATCATAAAAAATGTTTATATAATTACAATAACAAATTTAATTTATTCGAGTTACACATACATTGCTAGCATACTCTGGTTAACGGAGTCTTTATGTTTGATAAGAATGTCAACATCCTTGGTCGTGACCGTGAAAGGGAACGTCACATCCAATTCAAGTTCTTCATCAAATAGTTTGACTCCAGGTTTCATAAGACGGAATAGATTCAACTTGGTATGAATAATCTCAAGACAACGCTTCAAATTACGAACACCCGACTCTTCTTTGGTGAGAGCTTCGTTCGATATAATATAACTCAAGGTCTCATCGGGGATAGTGATATCCTGCTCTCCGAAATTGATTTGTGAACGAATGCTAGGGAGTAAGTAATTGCGGGCAATAGTAATCTTTTCTTTGGGCTCATATCCCTTCGTCTGGATACAGTACATTCTGTCTCTCAGAATAGGGTTCACCTTACTCTCGTCATTATAACTGAAGATGAACAAACACTTACTTAGGTCAAAGTTAACATCGGAGAAATACTTGTCGTGGAACTCGCTATTCTGAGAAGTATCTGTGAGATGTGTGAGAATACCAATTATTTCCTCACCCTTAGGGGTATCACTCACCTTATCCAACTCATCAAAGTAAATGACAGGATTCATACATTTACTGTCAATCAGGATTTGAACGATTTTACCCCAACTACTACCTTCATATGTGTAAGAATGACCCTCCAAGAAACTACTGTCACCGGTTCCACCAAGCGCAATGAAGGTAAATTCGCGACCAAGAATCTTACTAATACCTTCTTTTACAAGAGTGGTCTTTCCTGTGCCCATAGGACCCTTGATTGCGATAGCAGTGCCCATAGCAGATGGGTTGGAAATCCATTGACCGGCCATCTGCATAATCTGCATCTTTGCATCATTCAACCCGTATACACATTTGTTGAGAGTGTCATACGAGTTCTGCATAAAATCGTGACACACGTCTACGCCTTGACCGATATTTACATCCAGTGACTGGTGAACTCCAAATGGAATCTTCATAAAGGTATCTACCCAATTCTTGATTTTGAAATATTCATTGTCTCCAGGGTCCATATTCTTCAACATGTTCAACTTCTGCATAGCGAGTGCCTTGAAAGATGCGGGCATCGACGAATCCAATAATCGCAATCTATACGGCTTCGTGATATTCGTATGTTTGTTAATTTCCTTAAGGTCGCGCATGACCTGAAGTTGCTGCTTATTAGACAGTTTTTTCTTGAAGTAATCAATCTCATTCGTTTTCTTTTTATCGGCATGAATCAACTTGTGATACGTTTTTGCGTTTTTATTACGAGCATCTTTTACAAGTTCCTTGATATTTCGATTACAGTCCTTTAATGCGCGCTTCATAACCTTATTGTTAGGTTTTGAAGATAATTGCTTAGTGAACATGTTCTTTGTTTCAATCAAATCAAGGTATTCTTGTTCAGCATTATCTACAATCTCAATATCTTCTTCGTCTTCAGAAGACTTCTTCTTTTTCTTTGTTTTCTTTGTTTTCTTCTTCGGCAAAGACGTTTCGCCGGGAGTATAGTTTTCTTTCATAAACTGGGCCTCATCTTCACTATCACAGTCTTCATTTTCGTCATCTTCGTAATATTCTTCATTATCATCTTCCCCTTCGCCACCAAGAGACAATAAGATATTGAATATACCGTCACCCTCTCCCTCTTCTTCTTCTTCTTCTTCGTAGTCCTCATCATCTTCATCTTCTTCGCTATTCACATCAACACGCTTCTTTTTCTGTTTCTTATCCTTTTTGTCTTTTTTCTGAGTCTTCTTATTTTGTTTGTCTTTCTTAGTAGTCGTAGTTTTTTTATTAGAATCAACCTTTTTCTTCATATATTTTGATGGAAACATCTCGGCAAGCATCTCTTGGAACTCATCGTGAGTGATACTTTCTTCGTCTTCTTCGTCGTCTTCTTCACTTTCAACGATAAACTTATTTTTTTTTTTGTTTTTTTTAGAAGGGACATAAGATTCATCATCTGACTCTTCATCGTCATCTGACTCTTCATCGTCGCTATCGCTCTCACCAAGACTTTCTCCGTCAGAGTCGCGTTCGTCTTCGTCTTCAGTCTCCCATATTTCTTCTTCACTACTTTCAGAATCCGAATCCTCCTCGTTTCTCTTCTTGTTGTGCTTCTTGTCGGAAGACTTGCTCTTGTTAGTGCTGCGTGTATCGACCATTGTTTTACGTACCATAATATGTCTGTATCTATGAGTATAATCAGAAATAGTATCTATTTCAATTTTCTATATGAATAGATACAAAAAATAATAAAATAACTATTCACTACAGATTAAATATGAAAGATTATAAAATTGAATTAACATATAAAAAATATGATGATTATAATATAGGAGAAAATTATGTCATTACAAAGATCCACAATGAAGGATAATATTCCCATATCGAAGATTGTAGGCGTACAGTTTAGTATGTTATCTCCAGATGAAATTAGAAAAGCATCAGTCGTGGAAGTAACATCTAAGGAAACCTACATGAATGGAAAACCTGTTGCAGGTGGACTGTTCGATGTTCGTATGGGAGTATTGGAACCTGGTTTAATTTGTCGAACAGACGGTTATACGTATATTGATACGCCTGGTTATTTTGGTCATATTGAACTTGCACGACCGGTATTTCATATTCAACATTTGAAAGAGATTATGAAAATTGCGAAATGTGTATGTTTCAAATGTAGTCGACTACTATTGAACAAAGATTTACATAAACATGCGTTGAATATGAGTCCAGAAGACCGTTGGAGTTATGTATATAAAGAGGCTTCCAAGATAAAAAATTGTGGCGAATCCAGCGATGATGGATGTGGACATAAACATATGAACAAAATTAAACAAGAGGGTATGGCGAATGTGTGGGCCATCTGGGAAAAGATGGGAGAAAATGGCGACGAAGAAAAAAAAATTAAGATTACGCCTGAGATTGCGATGAAGATATTTAAGCGAATTTCCGACGATGACGTATCATTTATGGGTTTCAGTCCTGTTTGGTCTCGTCCTGAATGGATGATTTGCGAAGTCTTGGCAGTTGCTCCTCCGGCAGTTCGTCCCTCTGTGAAGCACGATGCTCAACAACGCAGCGAAGATGACTTGACCCACATTTATCACAACATTATCAAGTATAATAATGACTTGCGTGATAAGATTGCCAACAATGCTGCCTCCAACATGATCGACCGCATTCAAGAGTTCTTGCAATACTATATTGCGATGATTGTGAACAACAAGACCAAGGGCGCTGAACCATTGGCGCAACGTTCCGGTCGTCCTTTCAATTGTATTATGGGTCGTCTGAATAGCAAGAATGGTCGTATCAGAGGTAATCTGATGGGTAAGCGTGTGGATTTCAGTGCTCGTTCTGTGATTACTGGTGATCCCAACTTGTCTATTCGTCAATTGGGCGTGCCTATGAAGATTGCGAAAAACATCACCAAACCAGTCAAGGTGAACGACAAGAATCGCGACTTCTTGATGAAACTTGTCCAGAATGGTCCGGATACTTATCCTGGAGCAAAGATTTTGGAGAGAAAGAACGGAGAGAACATTTATCTACGCTATGTGGACAAGTTGTCTATTCGCCTTGATAATGGTGATACCGTTCATCGTCATATGATGGATGGAGATGCGGTGTTGTTCAATAGACAACCCAGTCTTCATAGAATGTCTATGATGTGTCACATCGTGAAAGTGATGAAGAAAGGTGATACGTTTCGCATGAATGTTGCAGACACGAAACCTTACAATGCCGATCAACAAATCTAGACCATCAAGGTCGGCAACAGGGGGCCTGAAAAGGTTGCTACCCCCTAGTGAGTAATTTAGCATAATTTATTTAGGAAGAAATCAATATAAAAAACTAACAGTATTTTAAGTAATGGATACAAAACCACAAAGTGTCGTAAAAACTTGCAGAGTATGCAAAACAGAAAAACAAATAGAACAATTTCTTAAAGGAAGAAATATATGCTCGTGCTGTAATAACGAACAAAGGCGTAATAAGTATAGCAATGATGAAGAACTTCGTAAAAAGTTAATCGGAAATGCGATATTAACAAAACAAAAGAAAAGTCAAGCTAAGAGAGAACAATTGTTGAAAGAACAAGAAGAAATAGGTTGGAATAATATGGAATGCAGATATTGCTTTGAGATTAAACCAAAAGATAGATTTCGTCACAATAGAAAAAAATGTCGTGATTGTGAGCGTGATGACCCAAAAGAGAAATTCAAACGTTATGTTAGAACCCGAATATATAATTGTCTACTTCACCGAAAAAAACGAAGTCATATAGACTATTTGGGGTGTTCAACTGATGATTACATCAATTGGATTTCTAATTATAATAGCGAATACTCATTGGAAAATTACGGAAGCATATGGCATATTGACCATGTTATCCCTATTTCAAAATTTGACCTTGATTCAGAAGAACAACAATGTTTGGCTTTTCATTGGATAAATACAATGCCTTTAGCGAGCAAAGAAAATTTACAAAAAAATAATAGAATTGATAGACAACAAATACACGACCACTTACAACATGTAACAAAGTATCACGAAAGAAATAACTTAGAACTTCCTAATAAATTTGCGAATTTATTCGCGACATACCTTGATGCGGGAACTCCCTGAGAGCCTTAACTACCACCCCTCTATGGAAACATATTGGGGGAACTCGGTTAATAGCCGAACCCAATGGTAATAATGTTAAGGATTGGGCAATCCGCAGCGTTACTAACTAAGTCCGTTATGATAGGATATGTTAGGCGTTCAGAGACTGAACGGGTATGGGTGAACGATGAGGGTCTAACCAACCTGAGTTTGCTTAAGATACAGTCCGCCCCCTTGGGAAACCTTGGGGACCGCTGCGTTTATGCAGTAGCGTTTGATGGAGACGAAATGAATATGCACATGCCTCAGAATGTGATGGCAGAGACGGAGTTGAAGCACTTAGCAGCAATTCCTTATCAAATAATCAGTCCTGCTGGAAATTCACCAATCGTGGGAATTTTCCAGGACTCTTTGTTGGGAAGTTATAGAATGACCCGACCCAACATTAGTTTCACACCTCGTGAAGCAATGAACTTGTTAATGATGTTCCCAGAAGTAAATACAGATGAATTAAAAGCAGCAATAAAAAATAATAAAATTTCCAACTTTGATGTACTTTCACAGATAATGTCCAAAATAACCTTGAAGTTCAAGACCAAATTGTATGATGAGGAGGAGGACCCAGAGACGTCGAACAATATTTTCGAGGTGAAGAATGGTAAGTACATTCGCGGACAGATTGAGAAGTCCGTTCTTGGAGCAGGTTCGAAGGGTGTGCTACACAGAGTCTTCAATGATTTCGGTAATATGCACTGTTCCAACTTCATTGATAATCTTCAAAATGTAGTGACGGAATACATGAAGTCAAGTGCGTTTAGTGTAGGCATTAGTGATCTGATTGCGAACAAGAAGACGCAAGATAGTATTGTGGAGGCGATTACATTACAGAAGAAGGATGTCCAATCGCTTATTGAACGTGTCCAACTCGGAACGTTTGAAAATGACACTGCTAAGAGTAACCAAGTGGAGTTTGAGACCAATGTCAATAACATTTTGAACGAGGCAACGAACAAGGCAGGTAAGATTGGTCGTAAGTCGTTGAGTAAGTCCAATCGTTTCTTGATGATTGTGAACTCTGGCTCGAAGGGCACTCTTATTAATATTTCCCAGATGATTTCTTGTTTGGGTCAGACGAATATTGACGGAAAGCGCGTCCCTTATGGATTTGAGGACCGAACTTTGCCCCATTACAGCAAATTCGATGATAGTCCAGGTGCTCGTGGTTTTGTAGAGAATTCTTACATTTCCGGATTGACCGCACCTGAGTTGTTCTTTCATGCGATGGGTGGTCGTATTGGTTTGATTGATACTGCGGTCAAGACTTCGCAAACAGGGTATATTCAAAGAAGACTGATTAAGGGTCTGGAGGACCTGAAGGTAGAATATGATACTACTGTTCGTAACAATATGGGTAAGATTATTCAGTTTGAGTATGGCGAAGACGGTTTCGATTCCACAAAGACGGAGAATCAAACTCTTCCTTTGGTGGGAATGAACTTGGAAGATATTTACTCGCATTATGATATTATTGGTATTAATGACGAGAAGACCCAGACAATTCATGTATATAATCCTGCGACTACGAAACGTATGCGCAAACAGAAGACCGAAACAAAGGCAAAATGTAAGGAATATATTGAGAAGATGATTGAGGCACGAGATAAGTCGATCGACAATGTGTTCAAATACAAGAATGAGAATGGAGTGAAATTGCCAGTTGCTTTCCAGAGCACAATTAGTAACATTCAGGGACAATTCAATTTGAATGGGAACTCGATTGTTGATATTACTCCATTGGAAGCATTTCAGATGATCGAAGCAACTTTCAAAAAACTACAAAAATTACATTACAGCAAACCGAACGCTTTGTTTGAAATCTTGTTCTATTATTACTTGACACCTAAGAGCTTGTTGGTGCAAAAGCGTTTCCATAAGGAGGCATTGACCAACTTGCTTCAGACAATCGTGTTGCGTTATAAAGAGGCGATTGTCCATCCTGGAGAGATGGTTGGCGTTGTTGCGGGTCAGTCTATCGGTGAACCTACCACACAACTTACATTGAACACGTTCCATTTATCCGGTGTGGCGTCTAAGTCGAATGTGACTCGTGGTGTGCCTCGTATTGAGGAAATCTTGCGTTTGACCAAGAATCCTAAGAATCCATCTCTTACCGTGTATTTGAAGGAAGCGGACGAGAAAGACCAAGATAAGGCGAATGTGTATTCTAAGATGTTGGAGCATACGAAATTGGTAGATGTTGTAAAAATGGTACAGATTTGCTTTGACCCAAATGACGAGGCAACGAACATCTTGGGAGATAGAACACTCATGGAACAATATTACGAGTTCCAGAGATTAGTGGACGATTGTTTGGAAGATGACATTGTGAAGACTGAACATTCCCAGTCTAAGTGGATTATTCGCTTGGAGTTGAATGCTGAAACAATGTTGGATAAGAACATTACCACTGATGATGTATATTTTGCAATCAACAACAGTGATTATGGTAGCGAGATTTCTTGTGTATATAGTGATTACAATGCCGATAACCTGGTCTTCCGCATTCGCTGTAATAACTCGATATTGAAGTCCAAGAAGAAGGGAACCCCTGATTCATTGGACCAGTCGGACAATATTTATTGCTTACAGAATTTCCAAGAAACTTTGTTGAATAATATTGTGTTGCGCGGTATCAACAAAATTACGAATGTGCTGCCTCGCAAGTTGCAGAGTATGGTTACTAAGGATGAGGACAGATATGTTCAAAATGACGTATGGATTTTGGATACGACTGGAACGAATTTGATCGATGCTTTGTCACAAGATTTCATTGATAAGCGCCGCACAGTGAGTAATGATATTAAGGAGGTATATGATGTCTTGGGCATTGAGGCAGCACGCGAAGTGATTCATAATGAATTGATGGAAGTGATGGAGTTCAGTGGTGTATATATTAATTACCATCATGTAAGTCTATTGTGCGATAGAATGACATGTAATAAAGAGATGGTGGCAATTTTCAGGTCGGGTATTTTGAATGATAAGATTGGACCCATTTCCAAGTCGACGTTTGAGGTACACACAGAAGTATTGATGAATGCTTCCAGACATGCTGAGTTGGACCATATGCGCGGTGTATCTGCTAGTGTCATGATGGGACAGTTTGGTAAATTCGGAACAGGTGCCTTCCAAGTGGTATTGGACATGAACAAGATGAAGGAGTTGGATGATGAGAAAGTGGATGAAGCGTTTAATTGCGACCAAATCGATAAGGAGTTGGAGATGGACAAGACGAATGATAGTTGTAAGAAGAGTGTAATTGAAATCAATAACAATATTGGTGCTATCAAGAAAGAGCAAGGAGACGCGTGCGATGATGACTATGACGCGGGATTCTAAAAAATGAATAAAAATGAATAAAAATACATATGTATATATTTTTATTGGAAACATATTAAAGAAACAATCCATATATAATATGGAGACCAAGGGGAATGGTTCCACATACCGAACTTAGCTCAGGGGTAGAGCACCTGACTGTAGTGGTTAAAACAAATATCGGGCGGTCGCTGGTTCGAATCCAGCAGTTCGGAAGAATTATTGTAAATTTGTAAATGTAAATAATAATCAATTGATCATTGGTTATTATTTGTCTTGATACATATATGAACATCCTTGTTTGTGGAGATAGTCATACTCGTGTATTTTCTTATTGTAACAAACGACAATCACAATTTACATTCGATGTATGTGAAGTAGGTGGTGCAACAGCACAAGGAGCAGTAAATCCAAATTCAAAAACAGATGCGTTGGGATTATTTTCAACCAAACTGAAGAACGCGCCAAAGGCAGACAAAGTACTTATTATGTTGGGAGAAGTAGATTGTGGATTTGTGATTTGGGTAAGGTCAAAACGTTACAATATCAGCGTAGATGAACAACTCCAGACATCCATTCACAACTTATTTCAGTTTATAGAGACAAAAGTCAAATCCTATGGTTATGGGTCCAATGATATTATTGTAACGGGGGTGATATTGCCAACTATCAAAGACAATACCCACAAAAAATATTTACATGGAGCGCGAAGTGAAGTGGAAATAGACCAATATACAAGGACACAGAAAACATTGGAATATAATCAGATGTTAAAAACCAGATGTAATGACTATGGATATCATTATATAGACATTACAAAAAGTATTATAGGTGAAGATGGATTGGTCCAACACCACTATTTAAGCGACAATCATACAGATCATCACCTAAGTAGTCCAAATACGTACCAATTTTGGATAGACGAATTGGAAAGCGTCTATTCGAGTAATCTTTCATAATATTATGCTATTCATAATATTATTCAAATGTGTAAATCTAGCTACATAATACTATAGGTTTCCAAATAAGAATCTATGGTAAGTGCGTGACCAGCGTATTCAGGGTCATCTAATAATGTTTTGAAATCGTCCATTTTACCTAGACCTAAACCAAAGTTGATGATGCGATATTCGGGCATTTCGTCTAGTTTTGGACTATATACACAATAATATACATCGACATCTTTGTTTCCGCCCATTACTAACCACGGTACGTTGAGATTCAAACTATCCAATGAATCCTCCGAAATTAATAACACAGGTAATTTGTAAAAATCACATAACACCCATACATCCAAATCAGTCAAATAATATTGTTCGCTCATGATCAACGTTTCTAATGATACCTGATTATGGATAACTTGTTCGATCATATCACGTTTGTTGTTTTGTTTGCTCAAAATATCAAGCACTTTGATTCCGTGATTGTCCATAAGAGGGCGATATAGTTGAGCTAGACGTTTTTTCATATCATATGTACTGGGGATGTTTCTGCGAAGACGTAAAAATAGGTCATACATTAATACATATCCACATTCTACTTCAGAATGATAATTAATTTCTTGTACATCTTTTGGGAATACGGTTTTCCAGAAACTATTTGCAGCCCCGCGTAGTTTTCCAATATTTTTTACGCATGCTTGTTTGCGGTCTTTCAATGAAACCGAATTGGAGTATTTCAGTTCTACAATATTCGGTTCTGCGTTGTCAAAGTCGATAGTTTGTATGTATTCGTTCGTCTGGAATGGTTTTAATTTGTTCAAGTTTTCATTATCCAATACACTTTGTAATAATAAGGCTTCATTATCGTTGATTTTGTAATCTGTGTCACTATAATTCAGATATTTATTACTTTCTAATAAAAATAGTCGAATGCGTTTGAAACGAATCAGTTCATCTGCAAGACGACCATAATATAATATTTGATTGTCGGTTTGATTGACCAAGTTGTTCTTAGGAACAATCAATTTGCATTCGTTATTTTTACTCAAACAATATGTTTTGTCCTTACAGTTAGTCATACAAGTATACACTTCGTTCATGTTGTTCAATACATTTTGGCTCAACGTTCCAAATGTAACACGTTTTTTGAGTAGTACGCGTAATAAAATAATCACCTTTTTTAGTTTGAGTTGGTAGAATACATTCGTGGAGTTCAGCAATCCAAGTAATTTCTGCTTCAATTCATAATTTTCGTAACTATTTAATAACATACGAACAGTTGTACGGAAAGCAATGTAGAACTTATTTTCCAAGGAAATATGTTTGATAGCATTTACGCGTTCATTGTCTTCTTCTGTCCCAGTGGTGAGTGTTTTATCCGCATCGTAGTATTGAGAGTTACTGTAGTTTGTCGCCTTGTATGGTTTGAGTTCATCTTCAATCGTGTTTGCTATTGGGGGTATAATTTGTACAAACTGGTTCGTTTCTGTTAAGATACCCACAATCATTTCATTTTCTTCAATTCGCATGATTGGTTTGGACAAGATATTTCCATTTGATTCTATCGAAAGTCGGCTCAAGAAATTTTTGGTGGATTCATAAGGGGCCCATGATAATTGGTCCATATATGTCACGGGTATATTGCGTGCACGTTTTGATGGTAACGTAGGTACATAGTATTCGTGTTCGTGTTCTGCGTAAGGTTTCACTAACAATCCAATTACCTTATGTTTATAATTGGATACTTGTTTCACAATTTGATATTGAAACTCGTTCATAGAATCGATGACTTGTTCAACCGGTACATTATCCTTGAAGGAATACGTCTTCGGCATACTTGGTAGCGCTTTGCATTTCTTGTTCAAGTCATTATCAAAAATGCGTAACAAGGTAGCAAACTGAGAGGTCATATTGTGGTCACTTAAAAATGGTTTCATGTGAATTAACGGTTGGCCTCGTTCATCGGTTCTGTAAAAATATACCGGTTCATAAAAGTCACCTTGTTTCATAAGTAGAATTGTATCTCTCGAAGGGTCATAATAAGTGTTGGTATACGAATTCGTGGGACAAATGAATTCGGCATTATCGGTGATATCATTATCCGTAATTTGAATAATCACCAAATTTAAACCGTTATTGAACAACTTTTGATTAGGGGTGGTCACGATGTCCCATAAATAAGTGTGGTCAATCCAAGCGTCTTTATCTGTTAAGAAGGTTTTGAAGTTTTCAAACGCAGACACAGTATCTTTGAAAAAGTGCTCTTGTGCGGTATTTTTCATATCTAACTCTTTGTAGAAATCACTTTCTTCGTATTTTTTCAATGTATCTTTTTTCACGCGATTCTTGGGCATAAATATTGTTGCGAGTGAACCATTTTGATATTTAATGAAGTCATCGATTGAAATAGACTTTGCTAATATTTGTTGCATCTCTTCTGTAGTCGCAATACGATAAATTAAATTGTGATAAGAAGAATAGATGTCTGCGATACAGCCTAAGAATGACTGATGTTGCGATTGTTCTATACCAGCTCGTAAAATAGTGGAAGTATTTGGCTTAATAAGAGCAGCGTTGTTCTGTGTAATTACATCGACGTAATCAATGTTTAATAAATTTTGAACTGTCTTTGGTAAAAATCCCGAGCGACTCTTTGTTAATGGAAATTTATCTGGACCGACCACATACATTAAATTTTGTAATGCCGCAGGTTCGTCGTAGCTAAGTTGGTTTGACGGTTGTTTATCAAACTCCCTTTCATCGAGTTCTTCCCCTTCTGGGACAGATATATTTTCTTTTGTAATTCCACATTCTTTTCTGCGCGTTTTTAATTGAGCAGAGTTCCAATCTTTACCATAGCAACAAGGTAAACAACTGTTCGGATGAGCATCTTTTCCTTTGAACCCCGGGTTGTGCCATTTGTAATTTTGGTCTTTATCTACATGATATCTATCGTCAGTAAATTCATGAATATTGTCTTTACAGACACCTTGTTTCACCTGTTCTTCAGATAAAGCTTCGTTTGTTTTCAAACACCAAAAACGTGGACAAATATACCAGTATTTTTTATCTGGTTTCGTTCCGTAGCGAATTGCGTATTTGTATGCTCCACGATTTTCTCGGTCTAGTTTTTGTTTTTCTTCATCAGTTAAAATAACCGGTTGTAAATTGATGTTTGAAGGACAAACCCGAGAATAGTTTTTATATTGACCTTGTGATTTCGTTAAGAACAAATCCGGTTCAAGTGCCTTCTTTTTGTCAAAGAACATTTTGTTCACACGTTCGGATGCTTTCTTATCCAAGGTTAATTTCTTTTGTTTCACGCCTCCTTCTTGTGTCTCCTCTTCATCCTCGTCATCCTCGTCATCCTCGTCACTTACATAGAAAAAACCTTCGTCTTCTTCTTCTTCTTCGGTTTCTACAATTTCAGGTTGAAACGCAATAGGTTTTACAATAGGTTCTACTGTGATTACCACTTTTTCTTTGAATGCTTCTTCTTTTTTCTTGGGTTTGGAGCATATGTCATTTAATGTGTCCAATTCAAAAGAAGTACTCTCTGGTAGTTGAGTCATGCGTAAAAAACTATCAATATGTAAAAAGATGGAATCAATATAGTTTATATCATTTATACCTGCGATGGTGATTTCAAATTTGTTTTCAAATACAGAAGGTTTCAGTGAAATTTGGAATCCAGGGTTTTCGACAATTTGGGTTTGTTTATTTACATATTCACCGTTAATTTGTGTAAAATTATTCAAGAATTCGGTAAAATGTTGGACAGCTTCGTCTTGTTCCATATTGTAATTCATTTTTAATGCATCAATTACTTCTCGGTCACTATTCGTATTATTGTAAATGTTTGTTACCATAGCATCAATGGCTTCCATTTTTCGATAATTATTAACTCTCTTGTAGTTCAACAAATAACCTTTTTTGCTGTCTCCTTCCATAATATCAAATACCCTGGTAATGCAGTGAATATAAGGTGATTTTTTAAGGTGTAAATCTTTTTTTATATCAAATTCTAACTGAACGTCAATATTGGCGAATTCAATACGGTTGTCAAATATGTCCTTGATAGTGTTCATATTATATCCAATTTGCTCTAAGAATATATTCAAATTATTAATGATGTTATTCAAGAGAGACACGATGTATTGATTGAATGTTTCTGGAACGACTACATTTTTCATCGAACCTTTTACGAGGATATTACCGTTTTTATGCAATTCAATTACAATAGAGGCATAATCATCGTTTTCAGTATTTACAAACATGGCAATTGTCTTAGGTTTACCCATTTCTTTTGACAGTGTATGAACGGAAGGGTCTTTCAAATATGGAATCTTACTGCCATTTGTAGCAATCGTTTCAGAGTAAATACGATATAGGTTTTCTTTTCGTGGTCCCGGATTATATTTAATGAACGGTATATCTTTACTCGCATGAATATTTTTGAAGACAATGTCCAAAGGAAGTTGTGTATGGTTACTCGGATGAATGACCATATTAAAATCACTGATACCTTTTGATAAATATTGTAAATCTTCTGTCTTTTGATGATAAATAGAGTAGAACGATTCTTGTATTTTTTGTGACTGTTCTAAGGATGGCATCATATTTTTTTTGTAATTATCGATTAACTCGATTTTCTTTTCATTGAAAACACCTTGTGAATCGATTTGCTGTTTTGCGAGTAATGGGAAATAGTTTTTGATGAGCATTGACTCTGTAATATTGATGTCGTTTGTATGGTTTGCAATGTCTTCCAACGTGACGTAATATATTTCATTATTTTTGAGTTTTCCATAAGTGAATAATAAAGACTGTTCGTATAAATACAATGGATTTGCCGAATTTTGAGCATAGTTAGGTGAAAAACTAGACATATGATTCGGGTTTCCTGAGAACAAGTAGTCGTAGGTCGAAGCAAATTTTTGTCCGATAGGAATATACATGTCTACTTCCAGGTCATTCTTTTTGAAGTATCCGAGCAAATCGTTGTATGAATATAACGGTTTAACTGGTATGTTGCTAACAAACTCTGCCGACACATTCAAATGAATTAATAATTGACCGAATTGGTTTTGCATCAATGGATATGTATCATTTTGCGTAACAGTTTGATATAAATCCCATAAATTAATATTTTGTGAACTTTTTGCGTACAAGTACAAATTTTCATATACGCGATCATCTAAACCGAGTTCTTTTAATAACTTATGTTTGATAATTTGGATCGTCTCGTCGCTGTGTATAATTTGACCGGAATACTCGACCTTAGTATTGTTTAATTTCATGTTGGTTATCTCTAAATCATCAAACAGTTTGTCAATCTGGTCAACCTCATTATTCCCGCGGAATATGAGAACCTCGGTTTTTTCGTCATTGCGATTGACTTTACAAAATTTGTATATGTTCTCGTATGATTGTGTATCTTGCTCATTTGTAATTTCCATTATATATAGTGTTCTCATAAATTTGTATCATTTATTCGCGATAAAATAAAATAAGTGGTTTTATTAACCAATCATGGAGAACATTCACAAGTATGCATTAATAATCGGTATTAACTACAATTTTTCAATAAAATCAAACCAATTACATGGTTGTATTCACGATGCTATGCGTATAAAAAATATGTTGGTAAATTCTTTAGGGTTCTCCAACGACAACATTGAAACCTTGACTGATGAAAAAGAAAATATAACAACGCATCAGAGAATAAAAAAATCTATGTATGATTTGAAAAGTAGGTCGTTGAGAACCCAAGACGAATTATGGATTTATTATAGTGGTCACGGGAATGCAATAATCGATAACAATGGTGACGAAAACGGCGGGAAAGACAGTGTTATTTTACCTTCAGATTATATACAAGAGGGATACATAAGGGATGACGACATACACGAATGGTTGCACGATATACCGTGTAAGATATGTTTGATTTTCGATAGTTGTCACAGTGGAACGATCGGTGACTTACCTTGGAAATTTACCTACCGAGAACCAAATGAAGTAGTAATTGAAAAAGAAAGACAGATTGAAATGACAAATAAACACGTTTTTACATTATCAAGTAGTATAGATACACAAAATAGCTGGGAAATTTATAATGAGGTTCTCAAACAATCTTACGGAGAATTTACACAAACACTATTAATGATATTGGAGAACAATGAATATGAAATATCGATTATGAAACTATTTCAACAAATCAGTCACGAGTTTTGTCCAAAACAATTTGGAAAACAACAGGTAATACAAACACCATTATTGAGTAGTTCGTCGCGTATTCCGGACTGGATAATCAAAAAGTAAAAATAAAAAAATAAATAACAGAATAATTATTTATTTTTAATGATGATGTATTTACATCATATGACTAGGACGAGCCAAGTGGACCTTCAGGTCGTCATTGGTGTATTGGCGGGTGTTCGCACCACCACGCACCCATCCCTCCATGGCAGCCTCCTCAACGTTCTCAGAAGCATCCTTCACGTGGTCCTCCATGTCGTTGGTTAAAATGGGAAGAGAGTATTGAGTGAAGGACTTATCCATGATGGTAGCACTGCTTTTCTTGTCAGTCACGAACTCACCTTGCATGAGCTGAGACTCGACCTGGGGGTCAACACTTCCGCGTCCAAGATAAGGAACGGTTGCGAAAGAACGAGGGAACAGCTGAACCTTCTCAGCAGGAGTGACAGTAACGTCCTTGATTCTTAATTTGGATTCGTGATCGACGGCAGAACCAGTTAATCCGATTCCGTGAGAAACGCCATTGAAGTTCATGGTGGGTTGCTGAACAGCAAAAGCTACGTGTTGGTTAGAAGTATCTTTGCTAAAATAATTAGATAGGGTGTGATTAGCAAAACGAGTATTATGAACATTTTTTTGTGTTTGGTCGGTCATATCAGATCCAATACGACTAGTATTATGGAACAAATAGGAATTCACAGATGACATCTATTTATAATATACCAAGAGAATGAATTTTCATAAATAAAAGGTTCTAATTTATTTATGGATTAATTTAATAATTTGTGTGACGTGTTAAATTTCTAGCACAAGCTACAGGATTGCCTTCTTTACAAGAAACCATACTTCCATAACAGAATTCAGCGAAAGCTTCTTGGTCGTTAGGAATGGTAGTACTCGGATTAGAATGGAATGGACGTAACGATTGTTCAAAAACATATTGTTCTCCTAAATCCTTAAATAATTTGTCCGCGATATCAGGTTGGCCGGGATTCGATTGAATCACCAATTGTTTTGCATCTTCTAAAATTTGCTCGTTTACATTTTTATTAAAAGCAGGAGGAGCTGGTTTTTTATCGGGATTATAATCATAGTCAGTCATCATAACATTGCTAAAAGGATTTTCAGGCGTAGGTTCATCAAAAACATCATCGGGGACTTTAATATTTTCCGATTCTAAGTAATCCATAACAGGATTGGCAAAACCTTCCTTCACAGTATCTTTTAATAAAGTAGATTTGTTCTTGTTATTGGTCTCTTTCAGGTGATAATAATGTAATATAAAAATAGCAAACAATGTAATCACACTTACCACAATCACGCGAATATTACCAGAGGTGAAAAAAGTGAACAACGACAATAGAATCACAGTGCGTGTGATCGCGTTTAATTTTTGATTATAACTCATCTCTTTCACGGGAAAGAACTCAGTTAGGTACTTGTTATCAAACAAAATATTCGGGTTAGTTGCCCAGAAAGGAATCACATCTTCACTATTAGGAGCAGATAAAGGATTTAATTGTACCATTTCTTCTTGCTTTTTCTCAAATTCTGCTTCATTTAATAATGTGGTTTCGGTTGTATTAGAACTGTGTAATGAAGACATATAGAATGAAGTTATTTATATATTTTCATTATATATTTCCTGAAACGGTTAATACTAATAAAATAATAGTTAACATACAAACAACTACTAAATATTTCAACACGTTTATTTCCTCTGTTTCAAACATTTTTCATCCACTTTCAATGTTTCGCATTTTTCGTCATGAGGAACAATTTTTAATACACATTTGGACTTGATACCATAAAGTGGTTCCACGCAACCATTTTCAGTTTTGATGGGAACTGCCTCAGACAAGCATCGCGCGCGAAAATGTTCATATCGTTCTCGAACATCGTCATACGACAAACCCGATTTTTTACCTAACATGGTATTTACTACCTCATGCAGGTCATATATGTAACGGGAAAACGTTTCGCGATTTTTCATTTTATCCATAGTAAACGGTAAAGTTTTGAAATTTTGTTTCAGGTTTTCTCTGCATTTACCACAAGGTAGTACATTTTGTAAATTCAGAACAAAATCGCGATAATCCTTTTTATTTTGTGTTGTTGGATTCATTGGGTAATTGAAACTGATAGAATGTAAAGAATGCCACAGACTAGGTCCCCAGATGCTAGTTAAAATTCCATCGTTACTTTCATAATCGTTTTTTTTGAACACCCTCTTCATCTTACGAGTCTTGTTTTTGGTAGACATACTACTATACTCTATAATAAAAGTACATTATAATTCTTACTAAAATTTAGGAGTTCATCTTCGTTTTCTTGTTGCACGAATTAATCTTTACATACTATATAACCATGACCAAGTTTACAGAAGTTGTTCAGAAACTGGTTCGTCCTTATTACAATTATATCATTGTGATTATTAGTTTACTGATTTTTGCAAGTTTTGGTATGCTCGCATATCATCGTTATTATAAAAACAAGACTAAATCGGAAGCGAATGTTGCCAATGCCAACCGTAGAAGAAAAGATATGTTTGTGTATATGTTCCACGTAGATTGGTGTCCTCACTGCAAAAATGCGATGCCCGAGTGGAATACCTTCAAAAAGCTATATGATAACAAAGACAAAAACGGATACAATATCAGATGCGTTGATGTAGATTGCACAAAGGAAACAAGCGAGGTAACCAATTATTTAAACAAATACAATATTGAATCTTATCCTACTATTAAAATGGTAAAGGATAACAAAACCATTGAGTTCGATTCCCCTATCAAAAGTCAATACCTAGAGCATTTCGTTGATACCATGACCAATTAATTCTTTTCAGGACACCACATACAACGTTTTTGATTGTGAGAACATTCTAAACACCGGGTGGGAAATAAGTATAAATAACCAAATGGGTTTGAAATATGGTCTGGGTTCTCATATCCATGAACCTTCTTTTCTTTACAATTTCTACATCTTGCTCTACATGGAGATATAGCGTTATTTGAATGGATTTTGTGGTCATCACACGTATATTTTACGTTCATTGAATTCATCATACGATATATATAATAAAAAATATTTATATGATTTTTATTATATTAGTGTTGCGTATTCATGGATATGCAAGCATATTCTATTTCCAATAAAGGGTCTTCTTTCTGCCTGTATGTTTCAAACGGTTTTGTATTTTCGGGAATGACACACGTACCACAATGGTCTTCGTTCGCATATTTGACGATTGTTGCGATTTGATTATCTTTTTTTAAAAGCCATCTTCCTAGTGGAGGACGAGTATGTTTTCCGAGACCATTGATAGTTTCTCTTATATGCGAAAACGTAATTCGACCAACGACAGACATGATTATAGTTGATTATGTTTGATTATGTTTGATTATGTTTGTAGAATAGTTCTCACAAATCAATTTTATATATATTTATGTCCAATGTTCAATAATTCTATCCGCTTATCTTTATCCTTAGACAATTCATGGATACTAGAGATATCAGTCGAAATTGTTGGCACTTTGTATGTATACTTAACGTCTGGATATACATGTGAAGTTCGTAAATGAATAATGTTTTTCATTACTTTACCCACATAATCGAACATGGAAGAATCTTCGTTAATTGGTGGTCCATCATCGTTAGTTTCTACACTGTAAACAGCCAATATTTCGTTTGGAACCGCACCATTTTCAATACTTTCTTTAATCGCACAATTAGTGCCAATCGAACCATCTGCATAACATTTATCATCTTTTAACAAAGGCGCAAATGCAACTGGTAATGCACAAGAAGCATAAATCGCGTCCAATAACCTCCATTCGGGATGAGTTTTATAAGATACATCTAGTTGTGTATGACTATTGACTTCGGTCAAAATACAATGAAATTCCACACTAGTTAATTCATAGAATTCTTGCATGGTAATATCAATTGTTTTGTCCTTAGCCAAAATAAAAGGTGATAAAATACTTTGAATATGCTGTATGTTATAAATTCCTCGCCGGTCAACTGATTCAAATAAAATAGGCAAATCAAATTTGAAAACGTGTTCCCATGGACGATGAATTAGATAATCGTCTATATCTTCCCATGAATTCGCTAATAACATCAATGCGCCAACAATTGTTCCTACAGAAGTGCCATAATACGTCTCAATATTTTGTAAATTCCATATGTTTCGTTTATGTGCCTCTTTGAACACTGAATAAAAAACAAATCCGTTTAAACCACCTCCTGAACATACCAAATGCTTTATACATGTATTTTCTTCTGGTGAATCTTCAGTTATATTATTTGAAACATCATAATTATTGTTTGAACTATCCATATATAATAAGCAATAGTTTAAAATTCTTATGTTTTTTCTTTTTTAATTATAATATAACTATGTCCCACTTTTTATTTCAGGAAGATGATGAAGCAGAAAACCAACTCGATATAGACCAATTATTCGAAAAAAGACAACAACGCGATTTGAAACAACTCGGTATTTACAATAAAATATTGAATCGCATTCATGGTCGAATCAAACGTATATCTAGAGGTAAATCAGACACACATATATTTTACAATGTTCCTGAATTTATATTTGGAGAACAGTGTTACGACAATAAAGATTGCACTGGTTATTTAGTGGCAAAATTAGGAGAAAATGGATTTCTTGTCCGATATATTCATCCAAATACGTTATTTATTTCTTGGAAACAATGGATTCCGGCTTATGTACGAGACGAAATCCGTAAGAAAACTGGAGTGGTGCTAGACGAGAAAGGAAATGTAGTGAAAAAGAAAAGCGAACAAGAAGACCTTGTCGAAGAAGACGACATCAACGCAGGATTGTTCAATCAACAACAAGGTTCACAAGAGAAACCCAAAAAAGAATACAATGACATATCTGAATACAAACCGACGGGTAAACTAGTATATAACCCAGAAATATTAGCAAAAATAGAAAAGAAGGTATCTTATTAATGTGTTTAAAAAATAACATATACACAAATCAGTATATATGTTAAATGAATCAGCAAGTTTACAACTTTCTTATAAATAAAACAAATCAAGACGTAGTAGTAGAACATATTTATCCTTATACTTATCAATGCATTCCAAACGAATTGTCGCGAGATATAAGGTCGTTTCACAGTGATATAAACCTCATTGATTATATGTATAATTATTACCATCGACCAAGTATATTGTATACAGATCTGATGTATTATTTAAACAATACACATCAACAAATACAATCTAACATGCCTGCGTTTTTTTACATTATCCGTAGGTTTTTCTCAAATCGAATTCTAACAGACAAAGAAGTATCCGAAATATTTTACAAATTATCTTATTACGGTAACGATGATAACATATTATGCGGTCGTATTCGAATGATTCTAGGCATGTTATCCCCGGAAGAAAGGACTGACTTTATTAATCGTTATTTATTGTCTTAATTATTGTTTATGCTTTCTAGTCTTCTTTCCAATAGGTTTCTTTGATTTCTTGATACTACGTTTTTTGCCCCCGCGCGTATTTTGTTTATTATATTGTGCCTGTTGTCCTTTAGTTACTTCCAACGCAGCATTTTTTAGTTCATCATTATCTAGTATCTCTTTTACCTTTGTTTCGATCATACTTTCTAATTGAGGTTCCAATTTAGCAAACACCCCACGCTGTAACGCTGCTTTGAACGAGCCACTTGTAATATTTCCAATAATTCCTTCTTTGACTTGGTTTATAAAGTCATCGTCTGTTAAAATTCGGTCGTTAATTTTATTCAATATTTCAAGTGACATACCAGCAGCGTCCTCACCACTTGAACCGCTGGACTCTTCCTCTTCCTCTTCCTCTTCCTCTCCTTCGGGTGGACCTCCAGCTGCGTTCTTAGTGCCTCCTGCTTGAGCTTGAGATTCTGCTTCTTCCTTCTTTTGCTCTTCTTCTTTTTCGATTTTCAAATCATCTTTAAAATGGTCATACAAAATTCCTCGTAAATTTTTCTTGATGGAGATTGTTTGTCTACGTTTCAGTTCATCTATGTACATCTCTTTCAAGTCATCATCAAAAAACTGTTTTGCTACGTTCTTAAAAATCTCATCTTGATTGTCAATATCTAACTTGCGGATAATTGCGTCAACATTTTTGACCATCTGTTTATTCATTTGTGTGCAATATTCAGCAAGCATTTTTCTTCCAAGTGTTCTTGCTTTACTTTCTGCAATTTTATTTTCAATTTGAATCTTTGCGTTCGATAGAGATCCGCTTGAACCTGAACTTCCTCCAGGTGCTGGTAGTGAATCACTCATTGTATTAGTATATAACGACAAAATAAAATAATACAAAATTGAACTTCAATAAGTAGATTGTATGTATATCAAATAATATGATTTCTACAATTGCGCAAGAATGCGTTCAAAATCAAGATTTACAGTGTGAATCTACTTCAATGAAGTCGGCAGATTTGATTGAACCGAACAATATCAAAATAGAGCTGATTCCCAAAGAGTCTGCTAAAAATGAAACATTGAGTCAACGTAAATCTATACAAAAATCATCTAAAACACAAAAAAAGAAAACTCAACTAAATAAATTAAATAAAGATGCTATATGGGACATATTTGACAAAGACGTCAAAACTATCAAAGAAGATGAGGAAGTGAGTTGTGAAAGTAAAACAGAACACTACCTAGACGTATGTTATAGCTGTAAATCGCCATTATTTATTATGGAAGACAGATTGCCTATATGTTCCAATACACAATGCGGCATAGCAAATACGAAAATGTTGGATTATTCGCCCGAATGGAGATTTTACGGCGCAGAAGATAGAAACTCGAAAGACCCTACTCGTTGCGGAAATCCAATTAATCCATTATTGGTAGAATCATCGTTTGGATGTAAAGTGTTGTGTAACAGTAAATCTTCTTATGAAATGCGCCGAATAAGAAAATGGACGGAGTGGCAGTCTATGCCGCATAAAGAGAAATCTTTATATGACGAGTTCCAGTTCATTACTACTATGGCGCAAAACGCGGGAATTTCCAAAATATTTATTGATGACGCAATCACTATCCATAAAGACATTTCTGAACAAAAGATGTTTCGTGGATTAAATCGTGACGGTATCAAAGCAGCATCAATATATATATCTTGTCGACTAAATGGCTGTCCTCGTAATGCTCATGAAATAGCGAATATATTTAAACTCGACAAAACCAGTGCTACAAATGGATGCTCTATGGCAGTAAATATTTTAAATAATATTGAAAGAGATGTTTCTCCATCTGAACAAACCGAATTAGGTATTACATTGCCGATTTCATTTATTGAACGTTATTGTAGCAAACTTAACATTAGTATTGAATTGACATCTGTATGTAAATTTGTGGCAAAAAAAGTGCAAGACCAAGACTTAATTACCGACAATATCCCTCATGCGATTACGGCCGGAATCATTTATTTCGTAGCATATAATTGTAATTTGAATGTAACTAAACAAGACATTCGTACAATGTCAGGTGTAAGTGAGGTTACTATTAACAAGTGTTTCAAAAAATTAGAAACTTTCAAAGATAAGCTGATTCCAACTGTAATTATCAACAAATACAAATAACTCTATAAGGAAGATAATTTAGGAACATACAATATTTTTTATTGTAAAGAATGTATATATGGAAGACTACATCAATAAAAAATTAGCAGAGGCCAATAAGAAAACTAAAAAGGCAACGGATCCAGTTCCGACTCATGTAGAAACTAACACAGCAACACCCGTTGTTCCACCTGCAGCCCCAACACCAACTACCACAAAAGGTTCTTCTCAGAATATGGAAGATGTGATTAATAAAAAATTAGAAGAACAAGCCAAGAAGAAGGCTGACGAAGAGACCAAGAAGAAGGCAGATGAAGAGGCCAAGAAGAAGGCAGATGAAGAGGCCAAGAAGAAGGCAGATGAAGAGGCCAAGAAGAAGGCAGATGAAGAGGCCAAGAAGAAGGCTGACGAAGAGGCCAAGAAGAAGGCCGACGAAGAGGCCAAGAAGAAGGCTGACGAAGAGGCCAAGAAGAAGGCTGAGAAAGGTAACATTCCATCAATGGTGTTTCTGATTCCTTACAGAGATCGTTCACAACAACAAGGTTTCTTCGCTAGACATATGATTTCAGTTATGGAAGATATACCAAAAGAGGACTATAAAATATACTACATTCATCAAACCGATAAACGCGATTTTAACCGAGGAGCTATGAAAAATATTGGATTTTTAATGGTGAAAGACAAGTATCCTGAAGACTATAAAAATATAACGTTGGTATTCAATGATGTAGATACTATGCCTTACAATAAAAACTTTTTGAACTATATCACGACGCCAGGAACCGTGAAACATTTTTATGGATATAAATTTGCTTTAGGTGGAATCGTATCTATTACCGGGGGTGATTTTGAAAAGACATTGGGATTTCCGAATTTTTGGGCGTGGGGATACGAAGATAACACACTAAAAAACCGTGTAGATAAACACAAACTCGCCATTGACTACAAACAATTTTATCCTATTATGGATAAAAATATTTTACAATTGAAAGACGGATTGAAGAAAATTGTAAATCGTAGCGAGTTTGATGCATACATTTCAAAATCAGACAAAACCGGACATCATACCATAAAAAACCTTACATATGAAATTAATGAAGCAAATGGGTTTGTCAATGTCAAAACATTTGAAACTGAAAAACAAAATAATCCAAATGAGAATATTCCTTATGACCTCAGACAAGGAACACGACCATTCAAGGTGGGTAGAAGAGGCGGAATGAAAATGTCATTTTAAATCTAAGGTCTCGACGCAGTCAAAAGTTTAATTGCTAACCCGACTTCATCTATGGTTTCCCATATACCCGATATTTTGATAATATAATATAAATTATCATGATGCTTCAAATTCCCCGAGTTTTTTTTAAGATCTCGATATATTTTCATACATCCTGAATATAATTGCTTAGATAAGATATTGGATATTTTTTTATTACAATGGTTTTGTCGTCTATAATAATCTAGAATGTTATACTCAATGCGAACAAATTCTTGTATGATACGCAAATTTTGTTCTTGATACGGGTGAAATTGTAAAAATAGTCCGTTTAGATGGTTTTGCAATTCCAGGTCTTCTAATGTTAAGTAAAAATAAACACCGTTCATGGTGAAATATTGATTAGAAAACAAAATCTTAGAAAATGTTCCTTCCACAATTACATTGTTTTTTTTTTCTAGTAAGTACGTATTGTGTATTGAATATTGATTCGTTTTTAATGCGATGTTCATTTATCTAATGAAATAAATGAACATATGTTTATTACGTTTTGTTAAAGTTTATAATTATTCTTTCACTGGTTCCTCTTCAGTGATGTCAATTGTTTTTCTCAGTTTGTCGAGCTCTTGATTGCGCTTATCAATTTCGGATTGAAGGTCAGTCACCTCATTTTCGATACGAGACATTTTCTCGAACATAGTTTCCTCATCTTCCGCGTCTTCAGCAAGAATTTCAGGCATATCTTCTTCCATATCTTCTTCCATATCTTCTTCTTCCTCCTTGTTCTCGAGCCCTTCCTGTAAATTTTTAGTAAAATAAGAAAAGATGAGGAAAGCGTAGAATACCACAAGGGTAATTAAGATTGCAGTAGGTATATTTATGGGTAATTTCATAATTATATTATAATATAATATTATATATTATACTAAATGACTGAGATATTTTCTACAAATACCATATCTGTTCTTCCATCATGGAAGGGAGACACTCTTGAACAAATAACATCGTCCATTAGAAAAAATCAACCTGATGTGATCTTGGGCTCCCGTAATTTATTTATTCCTCAACCATTAAAGATTTATCGTCGTGAAATCGCATCAAAAGACGCAACTTGCAATCCTCGTTCTTCGGTATCGATTGATTTACTAAATGCACCAAACGGCTCTATTATAAATTCTAAAGCAGTCAACAGAAATGGTTTAGTCAATACAATAGACATCAACCAAACAACAAACAAAACCGAAATTCCAGGTTCAAGTGATGCGCAATGCGTGATTGGAACCCCTCAAACAAACGCCCTAAGTCGTCTAAGAAGCAGTGGAATGATTAAGAAGAACTACGACCCAGCGAATAACAAGTCTAAATATTATACAAATGCTGATCAATATCTTAACAGTCGTAGCAAAACATTCAAACAGAACCAATACAATTATATTCGCGAAGGAAATTCATCTGCAACACCAGGAAGTGGTTTATCTGTAAATAACTTATATAGTCCCGCTGGTAAAACCGATTGTGATAAGTATTTATTATCGGTAGATACCAGTTTCAATTATGAGTGGATTTCAATCGATAATGGTCAAATTCAATTTACGGTAGATGTTTCCGCTGGCTATTACGACGTAGATGACATTAATGATTTGTTACAACGAAAGATGATAAATAATTATCATTATTTCACACAACCCGGCAATAGAAGTAAAAATACATTGTTAAATATTGAAATGAATAATTTGACTAAGAAAGTGCAACTTACCGCTACCCCAATTGACACAACTACTAATTTACTGACCCCATTAATTCCGAGTGAAGGTGGAGACCAAAATGTGAATTGGACCGTACCTGCGTCATCAACCGCACCCAAAATTATATTGAATGAGAGTATTTTGACAACTTCTCTCGGATTCACATTTGGAACTTACCAAACCAATACATCTCCCAGCGTATCGAGTTATAAACTTCGTTATAACGTATTACACTACAAACCAAATAATTATCAGTTTGCTCAACAAGGAGCGGTATCTTCAAGTGATTTGATTGCTAGAAGAAGATACAATACAATTACTGATGCTGCTGCTTCATATAGAACATCTTATGGGTTACATGTTGCAAACGCACTTGCTTATGGTGTCCCTGCGAATGGATATACTATTAAAGATAAGATTGGTTATCCTAATAAATCCACCCCGAGTGTTGGTAAAAATGGAGTGTACAAGGAATGTACCGACACTAAGATTCGTGGTGGATAAAATTGATCGGTAAATGGTTGTTTGATATACATACACACATATATATATCAAATCGTTAAAAATGGAAGATTATCACACCAAACTAGAAATTTCTCTTCGGGAATACCGTAAACTTCGGAGTGTGTATGAAAATTTGGAAGAATATGAAAACGAATATATGGTACCAATCGTGCATCCTCTACGATATTATTACGGTGAATTCAAAAAAAAAATGATATATCAAATGGAACGACTTTCATTGAAAATACGGAAACTTCTAACGAGTGGTCCACACTATAACCGTCTGAAGTATGTAAATAAAGAGATTATATGCGGAATGAAGCAACATTTGTTCCGTCGAAAATGTAAACAACAAAAAATTCAGGACAAATTTAATATATTAAAAGATAGGTACATACCAAGTGATATTAAGAGGCACATATGTAGTTTTCTTATGAACCGTGATGTGATTTCAATCGGGATAGCAGATTTAATTCTTGGCAAAGAGCAATATTCGATGGTTCTGAAAAAAATGACAAAGAGTGCGATCATAGCCTTACCAAATATCTTGTCTGTTCCGGACTTCTTATTGTTCGATTATGCCAACAAGTCCCCCTATCACCAAGATATGCGTAGTCATATCAAATCGCGAAGCAAACAACGACTGATAGACGGGATTATTTGGAGTATTGACCACATATCACGGTATTTCAAAGACCTTGCGATATCAGATGAGGTGATTCAAGGATATCAAGAATCAAGTCCCATATTAAATTCCTATAGCAAAGAGACGGTCCGAGAATATGTGGGTTTAAATAAATCCCAAATCCCATTATTCGGTAATATATATTCAAATTCAAGTTACAAATATATTCGATCTGAGGTCGCGCATGAATATATGCAAATTTTGAAGACGTTAAGTCTACGTTACGATGAACTTAGTCATAAGAATACCCATAAGAATACCCAGAAAAAAAAGAAAAATAATTAATCATCGAATACATTGTAATCGACATTATGTTTCATACACCAATTGACACATTTGCGCAAATTGTTTTTTATGAGGTTGTTGATTTTTTCTTGTTTATGTTTGTTCTCAATTAACGATACGGTATAGTGTATATTTTCAATTTGCTGTTGTCCAAATATAGCGTTCAATTCTTCCAACTTGTTCAAAAAGTACGCATTAATCGGTATAGACAAGAATCTATGTATGTGTAGGCCTTCTTTTTTGGTGGTCATCTTTTCAAATGCTCTGCATAAGAAAGGTAAAAATACTTGATTACTTGGAAAAATAAATCCTTTACATACAACATATTTCTCTGAATTCGCATATCTACTTGTATGTGGTTTCACGATACTCACTCTTTCATAGAAAGACGATAATATATACAACAAATCGACTGTATGATGCATGAATGAATCGAATATCTTCAATATGAAACACCCTCCTTGTTTTTGCATAACCAATGCGAAGGCCATTTGAGCAAACAATAAGTTCGCAATATGACTTTCTTGATTATTGAAATCACTTGAAAAATCAAAACCGCCGTCTCCGGTTATTAAATCCATACAAGATGCGTAATTCGTAGCACAATACATAAAATTAGTCATAGATAAAATATTACCGGTACCATCTTCGCCATTTTCAATAACTACATTTTTATTTTGGTTCAGGAAGTTTCTTGTTTTTTTCCATGCGGGGATGTTCGGGTCGTGCTTGTCATCCAAGATAGTCATTCCAATATATTTGTCATATTTACATTTGCGCTGTTTACACAACGCTTCAATGAATCCGCCAGGTCCTTCTGCTAGATGGAAACTTCGAATGGGTTTGGAACTTACTTCTAATTTGAATATCTTCATAATTTCAATCATTTTGAAATAAGACCTGGACAATGGATTACATGTTGCTACGTATTTATTTTTATGAGGGATATTGGTATGTATGTATTCATACGGGTTCGTATATTTTTTGAATATATCCCAGTCTTTTTCAATCAACCCAATATGTTTTTTTATTTCATATAAATAATCGCTTTGGGAGGGCGATATAATAGATCTGGGCTGTTCATTTGTTTCAATGTAATCAATATATTTGTAAGTAAAAAAATTATTTCTTGGCAACTGATAATATGTCATCAATTAAATAATTATTCTCGCTAATAATACAGAGTAATTATTTTTATATTGTTTCATTATGGCTTATTTTTTTCTATAACAACTTTCTTTTTATTCTTTCTGATTTTTTTTGGTTGAACAGTTGTTTTGGGTTCATCCATATCTGTTTTGTCTTTGGTTTCTTTGGTTTCTTTGGTTTCTTTGGTTTCTTTGTTTTCAAGTTCCTCGATTTGTGTATGAATCATTTCAGTATTTACTTTTGCTTTATTCGTCATATTTACATTTCTTACTTTCTTGAATACGAAATAACGATTCATAAACGATATACGTTTTTCTTCAGAAGTCATTAACAGTGCTTGTCCAACATCATTCTTCATGTGAGGGTTTCGTCCAATATCATCTTCCATTTGTTTAAATAAATCAGAAAACATACCAGTTCCGCTCGGTAAATTCATATGGGCTGCGTCTTCGGTGGGTACTACAACAAATCCATAGTTTTCCATTTCGCGAATGAAATAATCAAAATTGACCAAAGACTCAACAAACGTTTTATTAATACTTTCTTGGTAGATACCAATATTATAACCGAGACTTTGTTCGTCATCGGGGAAACCAGTTTTGTTATACATCTTCGTAATTTCATAAATCTTTCGGTCACCTTTCATAATAGGAATACTTTCACCTTCTTCTTTATTTTTTAGCAAATTGAATACTGTACGACCATCGTAACAAGTTCCAATGAAATATCCATCAACTTTGGTACATTCACTCAAATTGCGTATAAATTCATATAAAGTATCGTTATTTTCGAAGAAATAATGCATAGCAAATTGACAAGAACTAATTTGAAAGCCCTGTTCACCAATACCATATTGATTGTATACTCCTTTTCCGAGAAGTTGTAGGTCTTTTGGTCCGTTTCCAAATAATGCGTTTGCGATTTGCTTGTCTTTGTCCGTTTCAAACGCAGCGCCATTTCTAATATTTGCTCCACTCGTCCCACGCAAGAACAATGCCCGCATCTTACTATTTTTGTATTTCTTCATCGAATTCAAATAGCGAGCACACGCACCATCCATACGATTATAAATATTATCTCGCGAAACGTCTACGCCAAATACAAACTTCAATTTCGACTTAGACCATTTAGATAAGTCCCCTGCTTTTCCTACAGCATAGTCAATCAATGTATCTCCTCGGTTCGAAACACCTGTGATGAGTGAACGTTTGACAACTAAATTATGAAAATCGCGCAACCCTTGTGTACTGGTTTGTTCGTTGGAACGACTGTAATACACATCGTTTTCTTCTATGTATTGTGGAATATTATCGCCAGTACCAATCATTTCTTCTGTAATGGGATGATGAATGGAACGCCAATTACTGTTAGCAACATGATAAGCATTACCGTAATTTTTGAGTCCTGCCTTTAATTCAGCAGTTTTATCATACCTCACACGTAGAGGAACCCATTTCCATCCATCGTTGTTTTCTTGTACATATTTGAACTCTACAATCATATCTTCTTCAAAATATTCGCCTTCTTCAGACATGAGTACACTATTATCACCTTGTTTTTTCAAAATAACATTACATACATGTGCGTTTTCGTCGTAAGGGTGCGTAGGAACGAATGGAACTGGCTTATAATCATCATTACTGTCTACATCATATGAGTTATGTAAATTGTCATTCAATATATCTTGACATGGGTTCAAGAAGCCGTGTTTACGTTCATCATAACCACAACGAAGAGTTAATGTTTTATATTGAATAATATTGGTATTCGCATCCATACTCAACCCGTCTTGATAAATATTAGAAACCTTGTCTTTCCCTGTCTCGGTTTTTTCTACGGAAACGAGGAAATCAATCGTATTATATTGTGGCGGTTTCCATTTGAAAGACGAATTCCAAGTGGTCTTGAATACACTAGATGGTTCGTCGTCTTCATTGTCTGCACCAACGGGATAATACGCAGGGGTAAAGATTAAACCATCAGTTTCGTATTCATAATTCTCGTCTTTCACCTTAGATAAAATAGTAGAACAAGCTTTAAATATCGTTTTTTCGTCGGTGCTATGTTCAAATTCTTTTACTTGGACGCGGATTCCGACGTTAACTGTCTTATTTTTAGGTTTCACTTCTTTATCTTGTGCGCTATCCAAGATAGACACCGCATCGAGTTCTTTTACATAAGTAACCAGCAAATTCATGCGAGATTTTCCAGGTGAACCATCTTCGCTGCGCATCATGAACGGATGATGTCTAACCGATTTACCGTTAATATAGTAAATATCAAAAGCAGCATATAAATTGACCATTTTTTTATTTTTATCGTATTTTATAAATTCGCCATCTAATACACTATCAAACAAAATTGTATTTGTAGTTTTTGACCCAGTAAAGATAACACGCATATTTGTATCAATCATATAAATTTTTCCGTTTTTATGCACATATAGTAAACGTCTTTCGCCATCGGCCTTATCTGTTACAGTATAATCTTTCAATATAGTCTTATGTTCGTTTTCATTATCTGATTCAATAATATTGGACAACTGTAAAGTATACGAACTGGGACCTACGAAATGTTTGGGCAATACGCGTCTGTATTCGTATTCTTTGCCATGTAACATTTCCATATATGTTTTCATTACTTCATCTTGTTCACTATATGATACAGGGTATTTGGTGTCTTGGATACCTGACAGCACAATACGAATCACTTTACGTAATTCGGAAAGCAATTTCTCGGCATTATCGAAATCCGTTCCAGAACCAACACGTGCATTATCGACCTCCAATTCTATTTCATAACGCTCTATATTCGTAAACACGCCGGCATCTTGAATATTGTATTGTGGAATGGGTACGTAATTATTCACTCGAGATGATTTCACAATAGTCAAATCCGCAAATATAGGATAGGTCTCGTGATAGAAACGAACGCGATTCAATGAACGGAACATTTTCTTAGAATCTACCCACTTTGACATAATATTCCTCGCGAGATTGCTATGAATATTGAAATCTTGCTCTTCCTGAAAAGACACGCGAAAATTGAAATCTTCCATATCCAATTTTTGAATAAACTTGTCTTGTTTATCTTTTGGAAAAGATTTGCGAGTGAATTTGATTTTATTGAATACATTAGAAGGCATATTCACTAATTTCTGAATATCATTGGTTTCGCAATATTGTTGAATCAAGTCTGTACCTACAATTTCAGCACGGATATTCGACATCTTTGTTTGTCCTGTGCGAGGATCAGTATATTCGTTCTGAATACGTAACATCTGATTTCCATTATTGTTTTCCGTTTTGAAACCACATGCATATAGTTGCTTAATCACGTTATCATAATTCGTTTTGGTAATAGGTTTTTTGATACGCGGGTTTGTTCCGAAACGAATCTCCAATTCACTCATCTTGTTGTTTGTAGACAAAATAGGATTGCTTTCTAAATAGAGAGACGCGATTCTATGAAATTCTTCCTTCTTTTCACGCATATTGTTACTTGTATTGTGTGTTGTTGAGTCCATAATATAGAATCTTATATAGTAAAATCATATATTATTTTCATGTAATCAATTTTGTATAATTACCAATGTATCGTTTCCAAGATAGTTTCGTACATGTCGTTTTTTTTCATACCCGATGAAGATAATTTCAATTTCTCCATAATAATTGTTAAATCTGCGATTTTATAGGCAGAAAGACCTTTCAAAGATTTACGGATTCCTTCTAAACAAATATAGTTATTCTTCAAATTTTCAACATCACACGATGAAACCTGTTCTAGTTGTAATTTATATTGTTTGAATCCATCGATGTAAATAAAATACGTAGGTAACTCAGTATCAAAAATAAAAGGCAAATAACTCTGTTTTTCTTTATTGATTACATATACATTCATCTTGTAGAACGACAAATACGCATATATATTTACCAAGGACGTAGATTGTTGATTAATGGACAGGTCGGTTAACAATTCGGTCATTGCTACCTTAGTAAACTTGTGATTCACTTGTTTCAAAAGATATGTCTTGTCTTGTAAATAATCTAAGATTGTCTGATTTAATTCCATCTTTTTTAAACCATAATTTCGATGAATCGCTTCGTACTCCCCTTGTGAATACATTGCTACAAACAAACACCAAAATAGCGAATCCTTTTGTGTAGGTACGAAAAAATCACGATGGTTTACTATTTCAACAATCGGCACTACTTTTTGTACGTGTATATTTTTATCGTGAGTTTCTCGAATATGATCTTCATTGTGCACGGGAGTTGTTGCGATATCATTTTTATACGTATGTTGCTGTAGCAGTTGTATAGCGTCGTTTACATTATTGTTTTTATGAAAACAATAAAATACTGAATTACCGATAGCAGTCATGGTCTACGTTAAGATTGTATAGAGCTATATGATATTATGGAGTTGTCTTTATCTTCTTTTTCATTAAGTAATGATTTCTTAAACTCGTCTTTTTGATACTCCATAGTTTCCAAATTCGTAGTTTTTTCTTGTGTATAGTTAATATAATTTTTCATCTCCTCCAGTATATCATTTGACAAAAAGGACATATTTATAAACACTCCACTTTTATTTTCATTCAATTTACATAGATGTTTGGACAGTAGTTTTAATATTTCGAGTTGGTCTGGTTTGTTCATTACCTCTATGCGATGTTTTATGTTTTCTAGTTCATCAGAAGAATACGTATTATCACCGGTCATTATTATACATATAGATGAAATACAGTTTATATGGTTTTAATATCGTATATATATTAATTCGTAATATTGCCAACAATATATTTCCAACACCATATCCAATTCGCCGTGACTATTATGCATATTTTCAGGGAATTTGCCAAAAATGTAATATTTATAATGATACTCAACATAATCGTCGAATATTTGGATGCGTAAGTCGAGTGTGTCGTCATCAATGTTATTGTATGTTCGTTCGTGTGAATTCAACCGATTTGGTAAAATGCATCGCATTGTGCCGTCTGGTGATATACCAGGTAAAATATGATACATAGTTTTTAATTGAGGAGGTATTGCGACTGGGCTATATGCCCCAAAATCTCTGCGAATTTCAATATCGTCTGTAAAATATGCTATATATCGCCATATGTCAAAAGGTAACCAAACCATTCATACAATAAAAAAATATTTTTCATATTACAAATATTTTTCATATTACAAATATGTTTTACTTATTTTTCATTTACCAATTCGCCCATACAAACAATATACGGATCATTCAGTTCGAAACGACTTCCGATAACACGGACAAGTATTTTTTGATTTTCTTCTACATTATTGAATCGTTTATCGTTGTGAAAATGGTCACGTGCGATAAATACGTGTATTGGGATATTACCAACATCATCTTCAACTTGACCGTGAATACCTGCTTTGGTAATTGTCTTCGTAGTACATTCGATAATCATTCCTTCTACCGGATAACAAATCATACATTCGTATATCGTATCAAAATTAATTTTCTCATTTTCTACTACACCACTGGAATAACTGGTTATGCGAACCGAATCGGGTTTGATAAATCCCTCTGGACTACACTTACCTTGAATAGAGTTCGAAATTGACTTTTCTAAATTTGGTTTGATGTTTTTACCAATCTGATTCATGGTCAACGATATTTTTTTTGTAAGCATCGACTTTGTGTATACATCTGTGCGTAGTTTACGTTCTTGAGGTTTTCTGGTTTCCATCACTAATATATAAACAGAAACTTTTATATATTTTAATTGATATCAAGTATCTAATTCAATTTTCTTATATTATTTTTTTATTCCAATCAGATTATTAATGATAGCTTCTTCTTTACTGAAAAACCATTTCTTATTGTCTTTCTTGCGTTTATCCATATGACGTAACAATAGTTCGGTAATCGCACATAATCCAGTTTTGAATACTCCGTTTGATTTCATTTTCACGATTTTCTTATTTTGTTTAATTTCTTCTATTTCGATTGTCTGTATTATATTTTCATCGGTGTATACACGACTAGGTAAGATAGAATTAATGCGTTTTATAATATCCGCTTTTCCTTTTGATTCGCAAAAAATTCCTACGATATTTTTCTTTTCGGAGAAATCCTTCATTTTGAAGTCAATCACATCATTCTTTGACAAAAACATAAATCCAACCATTTTGTTGTAACTGCCTTTCGGTTTTATAAATTTGGAAATTATGCTTGCTTTATAGTCTTCTAAATCTTCGTCTTCTACCTCATTCCATAACATACTATTTACGTTATCTTGTTGGTAAATGATATAGCTCGATGAATCCCCAAATGTACGAAACAACAATATACCCTTCTCATCATTATCCGAAGTGATTATTCTTTCTTCGAAATATTGTTCAATGTAATTCATAATTTCGTTATTTTCTTCCGGATAATCCGGCTTGCTCCCATATATACTTTGTATCAGAACTAGCTTATCTTTTAACCGCATTGTATCTAAACTATGATAAACTACATACTCTGTAATTTCGGACGCAGACATATCATGATTTTTCATAAGAATATTCATTACGTTACCTACATGTTTATACCAATCATGAGAACCTTGTATCAACAATGAATTTTTCATAGAAAATGAGGATTTCACATTTGCGACAACTTGATTCGAAATAGTGTGAAACGTTTCAACTTGTTCAAGTTCATCTTCTATTATCATTTTCACTTTACTTGGTTGTTTGGTTGGAAATTCTACTCGCATACCATCACGTTTGTAGTTAATTGGAACACTTCTTTCGTGTATACTTGCGTTTTCATCATTCATTTCGACAGGTTGAAACGCATATACATCTTCCTTGTTTACCAGATATCCTCTGCGTCCATATTTATCAATCAAATAATCGTGTTTGTTTTGTATGAAACGAGTTAATGCAAAATCAATTTCTTCATCTGGATATTTCTTACGAATGTTGACTGAATTAAACAATGTATCGCGTTTATAAAAAAACTCTTCTTTAAAAAGTTCTCGTATGCGCTTGATAATCTCATTATAATTCATTTTGATAAAACCATCATTGTAAGTGGAATCAATAATATTGATGTTGTCTATATCGATACCACGAGAACATGTATATTCACAATTGTCCATGTAGTCACACACATTCGAAAATGGTTTGTCGCCTATTTCAAATTCTATAGTATGACCACTTGAAATGTTTACCTTTACATCTTTGTTCTCAGTTATTGCTAGCAGGTTGTCCACTGTAAAATTAGATTGACCAATATTCAATAGACAGTCTACCGATTGCTCTTTCAATATACGGGTAATTTCACCGATTTTCTTTGCCTTCTTCTCGGCAAAACGATATACATACATATCAGCCGCTTCTTTTTCGTCGACCGCATCTGTAGTGTGATAGTAGATTTCTACATTTCGTTCCTCAAATGGTAATTTACAATGACTTAAGTTACGCACTGCTCTTCCCGTAATCTGTTCTGGTCGGTTCATATTGTACCAAGGCTCCATTAAATGCACCTGACGCACATTCTTAAAATCCAATCCTTCGGCTGCAGCTCGAGTAATCAATATCACTTTTACCAATTCGCCGTTTTTATTATTTTCGTTAGTAACATATTTCAAATCATCCAAGTTGTTAGGAGAAAAATGTTTGTCACCAGTAATCATTACATATTTCGCTTGTTTAAATGTTTGTCCATTAGAATCGTCAAAAGTGCCTTTCTCCACCATTTGTATACTATCTACCGGTTGAATAGGTGGAACTGCTGTAGCCAACAATGGTTTCGTATACGGAGCGGTTCCATATCGTGTAAATCCCATTTCTTCCAGTGCAAGTGCCATTGGTACTACACCACCATCGATATAATGTGAATAAACTATGATGATACCCTTCGAGTTTTTAATTTTGTTCGCAATATTCGATATCTTATGACTATATTTGGATAAGTTATCAGGATGAAATACTCGTCCATATTTCTCCAATATATCGGGTTTATAATCAAAATTGTAACGCAACATGTAGTCTTTTTGTATACTTTGATGATTCATAATTTCGCTTAATCCATTTTTTCCTATGAAACTCTTAATCATGGTATCGGGAACAATTAAATTGTTCTCCAACGAAAGTTCTTCAAGTTCCTCGCTCGGATATACAATATTAAGTGACTCTAATAATTGTTGTAAGAATGTATATCCGAATTTTTCCATATTTTCAAAATCAGGAAAGGAATTCTCTTCGGTATTCGAAGCTGTTTTTTGTTTTAAATGCTTCAAAATAGTTAAATATCCTTTCTCTTGATAAGCATCCATTTTATTTATATAAATAGGTAGGTTCTCAATTTTTTCTTCGATTTCCTTCCCGTTTAGTTGATATGGCGGATAATCCTTTTCTAATAGCGTGTTCTCACGTTCAAACTTATCAGGATAAATTCGATAAGGGAATGTATATGGGTTCTCTCCTCTTACATAAGATACATAACCTGTTAATTTCCTTTGCAGTAGTTCTTTACCTCCTTCTTTCTCTTCAGTGCTCTCTACAAAATTGCCTTGTGCGTCGAACACCTCACTTTCTTTAATGGTGCTCCTTTTGTCTACCATGTTCAGTAAATTCACCGTCCATATAATCTCTTTATAACTATTGTACATAGGCGTACCAGATAGCAATACTAAACGGATATTTTCTGCGTGTTTAATCACATCCATCAACATTGTTGCCGTTTTTTTCTTCTCCTTGTTATCGTCTGAAATACGAATATTGTGAAATTCATCAATAATAAATAAATGGTCATTAAAATATTTTTGTATTTTTTGGATTCGTTTTTCTTGTGCTGCTTCCGAATCATCTTGAACTAAATTGATTTTACGTTGGATGTAATTACCAAGTTCTCCATATCCAATAAACCGATAATGTTCATTGATAAGCGTATTCATTTGTGAAACTATCTTTTCCTTCGGAATGTTCTTCATAGATGTCGGATTGATTTCTTTCAACAACTCGTTTCCAATACATGTGTGTAAATTCCATTGATCGCCAATTTTCATCAACTTGCCTTCATCAAATAATTGCATACGAAAATTATTTTGAACGTTAGGTGAAGCAACAACATATATTTTTTGTTCCAATCCGATTTGCTTCATATAATTTCGCATTTCTTCGGCAACGCCAATAGCACTACACGTTTTACCAGTACCTAAACCGTGATACAACAGAAGAGCATTATACGGAGTTTGAACGGATAAAAAGTTCTTCACAAACATTTGATGAGGCATTAATGAGAACGCTTGGTCGCACATTTCTTCTGCTTGTTCCTTGATATTTTTGATAGTACCATCATAACGAATAGAATTGAATTCTTTTCTAGAGGCGATTTTAGAATTGAAGTCTGGGTCATTTAAACCAGGATACAGGAAATTATATTCATCTTCTATTGATGAATTTTCATAGAGGACTCTCTCGTTTTGTTTATTAATTCTATTATAATCATTTGTATCTACTTCTCCTGGCAATAATTCCAATTTTGACAATAATTGAGTATCTTTGTCGTTAAGTTTCACATTATTCATTTCCGAAATGTCTACGTCATCATCTTTGTCATCATCTTCGTCATCATCTTCGTCTTCTTCGTCATCATCTTCGTCTTCTTCGTCCTCTTCTTCGTCCTCTTCTTCGTCCTCTTCTTCGTCCTCTTCTTCGACCTCTTCTTCGTCCTCTTCTTCGTCCTCTTCTTCGTCCTCTTCTTCGTCCTCTTCTTCGTCCTCTTCTTCGTCCTCTTTTTCGTCCTCTTTTTCGTCCTCTTTTTCGACCTCTTTTTCGACCTCTTTTTCGACCTCTTCTTCTTCGGGTTCTAATAATCCTCGTTTCTTTTCTAGGCACACAATCCAATTAATAAATTGTGGTTTAAGACGTGCACCCAAGACACTTTCTGTTTTTGGGTCATCAATGCCTAGCATAACAATCAATTTGGTTCGCAATTCTTTAATCGGTTTTTTTCTCAATTCATCTCCACGAGCAATTTCTACAGGTGTTTCCATTTTATATTCATAATTACAACCTTCGATTAACTTACGCGGTTTCTTTTCAATTGGTTCACATTCACCAGTCGTTTTGTTGCGACGATGTCCCTTAGGACATCTTTGATTTTTCTTGTCGTCTTTTTGTTCTGTCGGTTTGCTGCGCTCATCCAATGCTGTTGCTATTTCATTCAAAGCAGCATCAACTAACAAATTTCGATCACTTACATCCATTGGTTGAATTTCTGCGATTTTTTCGATAGATTTCTTCTTTTTAGTCACACGCTTCGACTCATTGGATTTCACTTTTTGTGTATTTCGTGGCATGAATGGTAAATATATGTATATAGAATAAACATATATTTCTGTTGTTTTTTAATAAAATAATACTGGTTTGTGATAAGTTAGCATATTATCTAAATTCGTCAACATGTTCTGTTTCTCTAAATTGTAAGGACGAATACATTGAATGCATTGTTCTAAGGTTTTCCACTCTATTTTACTTACCTCCATCTTATCATATTTATATGGTATAATCGTTTTCTCATAATCCATATAAGTAATGTAATATTTATGTTTGTATGATTTATAATTCGAACCTGTAAAATTTTCTTCAAATGGGAAAATATTTTGAATACTATGTAAATAATCAACAGGGACACCGGTTTCTTCTTTGAATTCTCGTAACGCACAATCGAAATCTTTTTCTTGGAAATTGCGACGTCCTTTGGGAAATCCCCATTCGGGCTCCTTCCATAGAGTATATTGTTTACTTTCCTCAATTAATATATGTAAATTATAGAATTGTTGCTTGTTGTAAATTCCATCTTTCATGGATTGAAATTTGTTTTTAGATATACTTTCTTCCTGTTTGTATTGATTCGACAATCGATGACTACCCCAAACAGATAACCATAAATCATCAAAACTCAATGTATCCAATTTTTCTTTTTCGTCTTGTGTCATCTGTTTTAACATATTCATTATATAGTCCTTATTGTTTACTGAATATTTTCCCCTCATAAAATCAATAAATCCCAGCGTATCTTTTCTGCGTATCATTAAATATTCTTTTTGGTTATTATGAATACGATAAGCAATCACACCTACACTTGTAATAGGCATTTTGCATTGGCTATAAGAATGTCCGTCTTTTCCACAATTATTGCAATAATTATCTGAACTCATTAAAAATAAAGAACGTTTGGGTTATCTCAGTAGTATAAAAAAGTAATCTTTATATATATTGTAATTTATGAATTTCGATGCTGACACGTGGGGACCTCATTATTGGTTTTTCTTACATACTATTGCTGAGTTCTACCCATTAACACCAAATGAGGTAACTAAAAAGAAATACTATGAATTATTAACCAATATGCCGCTATTTATACCGAACGAGGAAATGGGAAACAAATTTAGTGAAATACTAGACAAATATCCGGTCTCACCTTATTTAGATAATCGCGATTCATTAGTGCGCTGGATGCATTTTGTACACAATAAATACAATGTAATGTTAGGAAAAGAAGAAGTATCGCTAGCGAACGCATTGGACATGTACCGAGAACAATACAAACCCAAGAAAATATCATTTTTAGATAATATTCGATTCAAATCCAGATACATTCATTTTGCATTCATTTTGTTTCTAATTGTAATGATTTATAAGTATTATAGTGAATAATCAACGAATAAGTATGATAAATTAAATCTAATGGTATGTTAAATGAGAATAGAATTAGTTATATTATTAATCGCTGGATTTATCATAGCAAACATCTATACTGACGGTAAATATGTGAAAATAATGATGACTTGGAAGAAATATTACCAAATGGGCGGAGTCGCTTTGGGCGCATTATTTTTCTATTACGTTGTAAAACATAATCCTCTTAGAGCACGTGAAATGTTAATGACATCAAACGATTATATAAAATACTTACCTGTAGATAAAAGTACAACCAGTATGATCTCCCCTATACTTGATTTCACGACAAAGCATTCTTATTTTCAAGATAAATCCACCAACCCGATTATCCCGATAACCAATCCACCAGAATACAAAGGAGAGCAACGCATGATGAATTCGGGAAAAACCGGAACAAAAAGGTCTGTAAGTGAAACAAAGAAAAAATTCGTAGCATCCAGACAAAATTGGTCTTGTGATGACTGTAAGACACAGTTAAGCGCTTGGTTTGAAGTGGACCATGTGGTTAGATTAGAACACGGTGGAGGTAATCATGTAGATAATTTAGTTGCTTTATGTCGAGAATGTCACGGAAAGAAAACTGCGATGGAAAACTTGTAATAGGGCGA